>SAMEA3387494__coassemble_1772_pt1 | contig 141141 bp, 130 predicted proteins | sample SAMEA3387494__metabat2_low_PE_002 | metagenome-assembled genome bin SAMEA3387494 (sample SAMEA3387494) | Felis catus | biome: Faeces | place: United Kingdom | collected 2012
AAATATCGCATAAATATGCTTTATTTAGCACTTTTACTGTAAAACTTGAGTTAAATATTAAACTATAAGTATTAAAATATGTCAATACTAAATTTCAAAATCCACGACATTCACAGTGACATCTGCCGCTTTAAATCCTGTCATAAATTCAATATTTTCATAAATCTTGTTTTGTACAAGTTCGCATGTTGCTTTTACATTTGCACCATACTTCAGCTTAATAAAAGCTGTAATATGAAGCTTGTTTTCTTCAATCTTTACAGATAATGGTTTTGTAAATGTTGTTTCTGGAATTCTCACTGCATTTTCAATATCATTGATGCTGATTTCCGCAATGCTCTTAAATACTGCCTTGTTCATTGCGACAACACCCATTTCATCTGTTTCATTTAATACTACATAATCTTGTGCCATATGATTACCTCTTCTTTGCTATTATACATGATTTCAATGAAAGATTGTATAAATATCGTGATATAGAGATGAACGGATGGACTCTTCCTGTTTCATCAATTCATCATAAGAATCATACAATAAATCCAATGCATTTACTTTTTTGCGGAAGCGAAGCATACATTCATACATCATATCTTCATGAACGATTTCAATTGTATTTGCATCAATAAGTGCATTCGCTAATGTTTCTTCCAGCATATCACGCACCTTATCGCCTTCTTCTACGCTCATTTTCATAAACGAATCTGCAAACCATCCAGGCTGGATGATTAAAATACGTATGACATCAATAAAATCCATGAAATCTTCTTCATTATTTCCTGGCCGGATAATAAATAACATGCAGAAGAAAATATGCCACAGGAAATTGTGATTCATTTCATTGATCCAGTAATCAGACATTTTACGAATAAATGGATCTTCTGGTATGAATGTTCGTTTGATTTCAATTTTCTGTTTGAAATCAATTTCTGAATCATTCAGGTAATTCAACAATTCCATGTAATCAATCATTGTCACTTGATTGTGTTCGCCATTCACAAAGTCTCTTACATAAATATACTGTGCAAGAATTGCAGAGCACTTCTTAAAGTCTGTCGCAAATCCCAAGGAATCTTTCATCTTTCGATTCACGAGTTCATTGATGCTTCTAGCAACAAATGTCTTGAATCCTTTTTCATCCATACCAATCTGTGCCTGATGAGACTGGTTGGAGATTTCTTTATACATAATTTCTAATTGTCGATCCACAACATCTAGATTATCTCGAATTGCACCAAGCATTTCTTTGTTGAATTGATCATACATGACAAAGTCAGGATTTTTATAGACAACTTCATGTTCAATGTTGCTCCAGAAGTTATGAACAAGTGACTTGATCTGCAGTTCATAATTGATTTTTTCCTCATTGAACAGATAATAGCCATCTAAGCGATAAATCGTGAATCCATTTCTCTGCAGCTGCGGCTGCGGCTGAGAAAGATCCAAAAATAGATTTTCATTTACCTTGCATACCGCATAACCTGTTTTCTGTCTTTCAAAATAAGAAAACAAGGAACGATACAGTTCATGTTCATTGCGAATAAAACGACATTCGACCGTAATTCCAACAAGATCATGCAGGTTATCAATTGCTTCCTGTGGAGTTTTGTAATCCAGATAGAAATGATTTCGTATCATTTTTTCCTTCAGGCTGTCTTTACTTTTAATACGTGTATGTAAATGAATCACTGCAGTATTTTCTGAAGGATACAATTGAGAAAATGTTTCAAGAATTCTTCCCTGTGCATATACATAGGAAGGATTCTTTCTTTCAAAATAAGAAAGTGTATCTTCGATAAAATCAAATAATTCTAAGTTCATATATACCTATCTTGTACGAAAAGCTTTTGGATATTTGTTTTTCAATGCATGTCCATCACTTTTTGCACCACCCACTACAAAACCATGATAGCACATCGCAACCCAGCCTTTCTGAACATTTGCTGAAATCTGTTCACCATGCATATACCTTTTCACTTCTTCATCACTCATTTCATAAGTGTTTTTAAATTTAGAATATGAAGACATAAAGAAATGATGAGAGAATTCAAATCTTCCCTTGAGCATTTCTCCAATATACACCTGATTTCTTAATAAATGTAATTTTCCTGTATCAATAAAAGGATATGTTCCACCATAAAGTCTGTTATTCTTAAAATACAGATATGGATACACTTCTTCTATTGTATCTTTCATTAAAGACAGTATTTCCTTTGGGATTAAATCTGATTTTAGCTGTTTGATGGAACATGGTGCAGTGACAGAACACTTTTTCATTTTTGCTATAAAGTGTCCTTCACCATGATCCATCGGATAGATGCGAATGGCTTTTTGAATGTCATGTTCTTCACACAAAGCGCGTCTTCCAAAATTTACATTTGTATCCATCATCTGCATATCTGGATGACGTTCTAAAAACTGCTTGATCTGATATTCATTTTCCTTTAAATTCAAAGTACATGTTGAATACAGAAGAATACCATCTTCTTTCAAACACGTATATACACTTTCTAAAACTTCTTTCTGAACAGAAGCACAATGTTCTACAAGTTGTGGTGTCCATTGATCCACAGCTTCTGTATTTTTGCGCATCATTCCTTCTCCACTGCATGGAGCATCACATAAAACCATATCAAAGAAGCCAGGAAACTGTTTTGCAAGCTGCAGCGGATCATTGCTTACAACAATACAATTGCTGGCACCATTTCTTTCAACATTTTCCAGTAAGATATGACTGCGTTTCTTGTCAATTTCATTTGAAACAAGCAATCCTTGATTTTCTAATAGTTCAAGAATCTCTGTTGTTTTTGAACCTGGTGCAGCACACATATCCAGTATCACTGCACCACCCTTTGGATCCATAACAGTCACGGCACTTGATGCACTTGCTTCCTGCATGTAAAAAGCACCAGAAGCATATTCTGGCATAGACCCATATTTTTTGTCATCCGTATAGTATCCATATTTTGCATATGGACTTTTTGTATGAGAAACATCCACTTTCTCAAAGAAATCTTTTTCGTTTGTTTTTAAAGGATTGATACGAAATCCTCTTGTTGGAGGATTCGATAAGCTTTCTAAATATGCCGGATACTCATCTTTGAGTATCTGCTGCATTTGAAGTAAAAACTGTTCATTCATATTCTTTTAGTATCTTTTTTGTATTTAAAATATCCTGTTCAAGCTGCATGATTAGATTTCCTTTGGAATTAAATCTTTTTTCATCACGAATAAAGCGGACAAACTCTACACCGACGTATCTTCCATAGAGTTCTTGATTGAAATCTAAAATGTGTGCTTCTAAAGACATATCATTTCTATAATTGAATGTTGGATTATGTCCAAGATTGATCATTGCTTCATAACGCTTGTTATCAAATACGACATATCCTGCATATACACCACTTTTTGGAAGAAGATATTCTGAATCATATTGCACATTCGCTGTTGGAAAACCAATGGCATGTCCCTGATGTCTTCCATGTACAACGATTCCACTGATACGGAAACGATAGCCAAGCATTGCATTTGCTTCTTCAACATTTCCACTTTCAATACATTGAGAAATACGTGTTGATGAAATCTTTCCCATTTCATCTTCAATAGCTTCTACAACATCTACTTCAATACCTTCTGTCTGTTTTAATGTATCTGCACTGCCTTTTCCCATTGCGCCATAATGAAAATCAAACCCGCAAACAATTCCCTTTAATGATATTTTAGATAAAATTTCATTAACAAAGTCTTCTGGAGACAATTGAGAAAATTCTGATGTAAACTGCAGAATAATAATATTCTGAATGCCATATTCTACCGCACGATTAATTCTTTCACGCATTGTAGTAATGTGCTTAACATCTTTAATATGCTTGATAGTTACCCATGGATCTGGATCAAATGTAATCAATGCAGATTCACAATGTAGTCTTTTAGACATTTCAATCGTATGGCGAATCAATTGCTGATGTCCTTTATGCATACCATCAAAATATCCAATACATGCACACATTGGATTTGTATATACTCTTTTTGTATCAATTCCCATCTTAATAATACGCATTAAAACAAACCTCTCACGCTATGATAAAGCCCATCATCTTTCTTTTCATATGCTGCCAGTATTTCACAGCCATGTACTAGAATAACACGTTTTTCATCTGTGTTAAGTTTTATCTTCTTTCCATTCTTGACATCTTCAACTCTATCACACTCTAAGACTGGCCAGGAAGGATCAAATACCTTGAATGGATCAATTCCACTGTTTTCATTCACATCTTCTATTTCTATGGCATCTTCTAATGTAAGATGTTCAATACCGCATCGATTTAAAGAAGTCATATAGCCTAGTTCATCCATTGCTTTACAATAGTCTTCAATAAGTGTTCGAATATATGTTCCACTAGATACAACTGCATCCATCGCATATAGATTTTCATCTAGTTTCTTTACAGAAAGAGAAGATATTTCTACTTCTCTTGCTTTTCTTTCTACTTCAATGCCTTGTCTAGCATATTCATAAAGTTTCTTTCCATCTTTTTTCAAAGCACTGTACATTGGTGGAACCTGCTGGATAACTCCTGTAAAACAATGACATAATGCATCTAATTCTTCCTGCGTATGCATAGATGGTGTCTTTTCTTCTACAGCTTCCCCCCATACATCTTGTGTATCATATCTTTTCCCTAATGCAAATGTTGCCTGATAATGTTTATGATTGCTGACGCAATATGGTAAATACTTTGTACATTTTCCTAATGCGATGATCATAAATCCTTCTGCATTTGGATCTAATGTTCCTGAATGTCCTGCTTTTCTTTCATTGACACGTCTTTTTACCTGTGAAACACAAGTAAAAGAAGTCATACCTTTTGGTTTTTTTACTAAAATAATTCCGTCCATAACAAAAATTATAACAAAATATTGTTGATTTGTTCGATTTATGTAGTATACTTTGGTCATTAAATGAAATCGCATATAGAGGTAGCGGTGCAGATGAGTAGCATGAGGAGCTGGCAGGCGTTGAATCATGTGAAAGGCAATCATCGCCGAACGTCAGTCATTGGCAAATGATTCACGTGGGGATATAGAAAATATCTATATCACTCCTTCAAACAAGAAGTGGCGCTATTAGATACGTACATAGAAGTTAGAAACCGTATGTAATATCGCATACGGTTTTATTTAATTTCTAGGAGGAAAATATTATGAACACAATCAGAAAGAGTTTAACAGTACTTGCATGCGCAGCTTTATTAACAGGATGTGCATCTAACCCTTCCACTTCTACAGCAGCTTCTTCATCAAACAGCAGCGATACACTTAGAGTTGGTATGGAATGTAACTATGCGCCATTCAACTGGTCCACAACAAAGGAAGGCGAATACACACAGCCAATCTCATCTGCCGACTATTGTGATGGATATGACGTCGTTGTTGCAAAGAATTTAGCTGACAAGATTGGAAAGAAAGTAGAAATCGTTAAGCTTGACTGGGATAATCTGATCCTGTCATTAAATAACAACCAGATTGATGCAGTCATTGCTGGTATGACAGCTACAGATGAACGTAAGCAGCAGGTCAACTTCACAGATCCATACTATGTATCTGAAGAAGTGCTCATTGTTAAGAAGGATTCTCAATATACAAGTGCAACAAGCCTTGAAGATTTCAAGGGTGCTACAGTACAAGGTCAGATGAATACAATCTATGATGAAGTTATTGATCAGATTCCTGGTGTAAATCATATGCCAGCTGCAGAAACATTCCCAGCAGCAATTCAGGCTTTGCAGGCTGGATCTGTAGATGCAGTTACAAGTGAACTTCCAGTTGCTAATGGTGTTGTTTCCGCAAATCCTGATTTAGCAATCGTTAGATTTGCTGAAGGCAAGGGTTTTAAAGCTGATACTTCTGTATCTATTGCAGTACGTAAGAATGATGATGAATTATTAAATGCTTTACAGGATGCGTTAAAGACAATTGATACAGATACAAGAAACACATGGATGGAAGAAGCTGTCAATCGCCAGCCTGCTAATGAGGAATAATCATTCATGAATATAAACGCAATTATTCAAATACTCACAAAATATGCACCTAGCTTATTACTAGGCGTTAGAACAACAATGATCATTGCCTTGATTGGTACGGGGTGTGGGTTTATTCTTGGTTTAGTTGTAGGTGGTATCAAAGCAATTCGCTTAGATCTCACCTCTTCTAAAGCTTCTAGAATTTTCAAAAAGATCATCGATTTTATTATCACTGTTTATATCACGATTTTCCGTGGTACACCAATGATGGTACAGGCAGTATTTATCTACTATGCATTGTTAGATATCATTCACTGGAATAATTTCACTGCTGCCTGCTTTGTTATCACAGTCAATACTGGCGCATACATGGCAGAAATCATTCGTTCAGGAATTCAGGCAGTAGATATCGGGCAGACAGAAGCAGCACGCAGCTTAGGCATGTCAAACGCACAGACAATGTTCTCTGTTGTATTGCCACAGGCAATTAAGAATGCTTTCCCAGCAATTGGAAACGAATTGATTGTTAATATCAAGGACTCTTCTGTATTAATGATCATCTCTATTACAGAATTGATGTTCCAGTCTAAATCTATTGCGGGATCAACATTCCAGTTCACAACTGTATACTTCATAGAAGCAATGATGTATCTGATTTTAACAAGTGTTTGTGCTTTGATTCTGAACCTCATCGAAAAGAAGCTCAACAATGATACAACAGTTTCACTTCCAATGAGTTCTACAGAACCAAGAAGTATTTCATACATTGAAGTAAAAGAACAGAAAGGAGCAAACAGCGATTATGTCTCTCGTTGAAATTCATAACATTCATAAAAGCTTTGGATCTCTTGAAGTTCTCAAAGGTGTTGACTTTAATGTCAATGAAGGTGAAGTTGTATGTCTGATTGGACGAAGCGGTTCTGGTAAATCCACCCTTCTTAGATGCATCAATCTTCTGGAAAAGCCAGATGATGGAATTATCAAAGTATTTGATGAAGATATTCTTCATACAAAAGATATCAACGCATACCGTGCAAAGGTTGGCATGTGTTTCCAACAGTTCAATTTATTCAATAATAAAAATGTCATTGAAAACTGTATTCTTCCACAGATGAAAGTATTAAAGATTTCTAGAGAAGAAGCAAAAGAAAAAGCAATGATGTACCTCAAAAAAGTAGGTATGGATGCATTTGCGAACGCTTCTGTTTCTAAAATTTCCGGTGGTCAGAAGCAAAGAGTTGCGATTGCGCGAGCATTGTGCATGAATCCGAAACTTATGTTGTTTGATGAACCTACTTCTGCATTAGATCCAGAAATGGTTGGAGAAGTATTAAATGTCATGAAAGATCTTGCAAAAGAAGGTCTTACAATGATTATTGTTACGCATGAAATGAGTTTTGCGAAAGATGTCTCTGATCGCGTTGTATTTATGGATCAAGGTGTTATTGAAGAACAAGGCACACCAGATGCTTTATTCAATCACCCAGTAAGTGAAAGAACAAAAGAATTCTTAAAAGCATTCACAAATAAACAATAAGAAATAAAGCTATACCAGTAACATACTGATATAGCTCTTTTTTTTATCCATTGAATTTTAAATCATCTACAGAATCTAGCTTTTCATCTAGATATTCCATAATTTCTTTGATTGTTCCCTCTTCAAATGGAACTTTGATGTTTGCTTCCTTGCATAATATTGTAAAAGATTTTGTACCGCCTAGCTTTAATAAGTGCAGATAATCCTTCCAGTAGTTTTCATCATTTTTATCTTTGCGGATGAAGAACTGCTGCGCACATACCTGTGCCAATGTGTAATCAATGTAATAGAAAGGAGACTGGAAAATATGATTCTGCTGATACCACCAGCAGCCTCTTTCTAAAATATCGCAGCCTGTATATTTTTTGAATGGTACATACATCTTTTCCAGTTTTCTCCAGCATTGTTTTCTTTCTTCCATAGACCAGTCAGGATGTGTATATACTTCTTCCTGGTAATGATCCACTAATACACCATATGGAAGGAATGTAATTGTATGAGAAAGATGATCATATTTGTACTTTTCTGCATTTTCATGGAAAAACAGTTCCATCCAAGGATACGCAAAGAATTCCATACTCATAGAATCAATTTCTGCACTTTCCATTGTTGGACAGCAGACATCAGGAATTTCAATATCTGTTGCCATGTATGTCTGGAATGCATGACCTGCTTCATGTGTTAATACATCAACATCTCCACTAGTACCATTGAAATTAGAGAAGATAAAAGGAACATGATATTCAGGAATTTCAGTTTCATATCCACCCATTTCTTTATTCTTGCGAGATTCAAGATCCCACAAGTCATTATCATTCATAACATCGATGAACTTGCCAGTTTCTTCACTCATTTCGTGGTACATCTTTACTGCAGAAGCAACAAGTGCATCTTTACTTCCTGCTGGTTTTGGATTTCCATTCTTAAAATGCAAATCAAAATCATAGTATTCAACTTCATCCAGTCCTAAACGAACTCTCTGCTTTTCGATAATCTTGCTTGCTAAAGGTGTGCAGTAATCTAAAACCTGTTTACGATACCCTGCTACCATTTTTCTATCATAATCTAGACGATTCATACGATAGTAGGCAAGTTCTACATAATCATTAAAACCAAGCTTCTTCGCCATTTTCGTACGAACTTTCACCATATTATCATAGATACGATCAAATTCTGCTTCATGCTCTGCATAAAACTTCATCTTAGCATCATATGCATTCTTTCTACGGTTTCTATCAAGATCTTGAGATACAGCCGCAATTTCGGATAAATTATAGATTTTATCTTCAAATGGAATCTGTGCTGATGCTTTTAGTTTTCCATATTCTGTACAGAGTTTATTTTCTTCAATCATTTCTGGAATCATTGATTCATCAAATGCTTTCAGCTTACATTCTCCCAGCTGGAAAAATGTTTCTGGAATTTCTTTCTGCAATTCTTCTTTAAATGGAGCATTGATACATGCTTTCATCATTCTTGTATCAATACTGTCATACTTTGGTGTTGTTTCATCCCAATAGTTGTTTTCAGCATCATAGAATGCATCTGCAGTATTAATTGAATGACGCACCTGACACAAGATAATCATTGTCTGTAAATGAATTCTTTCTTTGTTTAATGCAAAGAATGTTTTTAAAAATGCTTCTGCATTTTCTGCCTGTTCTAACTGATCAACATACGCATTCATTTTCTGACTCATGGAATCAAAATCAGGACGTTCATATTTCATCTCATCAAATTTCATACTATATCACCTCTAGTAACTAGTTTATCATCACAACACATAAAATGTCATTCCATTTTGTATGAACAAAGTAGATAAAGATACATCAACATCACATTCCATATGAGAATATTTTTCATACACAACAAGCTGTTCTTCCTGATTTTTTTCACGAAACAACATTTTCCTGCATGTATGAATCAGTTCATAAAACGATATCGTTGTATCTGTACGTACTTCGTATTTTGCTTCATAAATAACATCATCAATGTATAGAATAATCATAATATCCTCACAAGATTGCTTTCATATGCATGAAAATAGATTGCCTGATATTCATGTTTTACCTCATATCTGGAATGAAATGTATATTGCTGGTGAAAAGATGTACCAACATACAAAACATCACGGTCTTCTGCATGCTTTTTCCGATATTCATCTAAAGAAAGGAAAATCAACTGGCCATCTTCTTCATCTGAATCTTTTCTTGTTGTACACTTTGCATACATTTGCATTGTTTTTCGATAAGCAATCCATTCTTCTTTATAGATTGAAACAATATAGACTGACTGTGTTGGCATAAGCGTTAGCCATGTGTAGTCTGTATAGGAAATGCCTAATGGGATCTTTCCACCTTTGTATTGTGTACGATCAATTCTTTCTGGCATGCATGGAATGATTGTTTTCTTAGTATTTGCATGTGACTGTTTTAAAAGTTGAACGAGTTTTGAAACAGATGTTTCCAGCAACTGAAATGAAAGGACATGATCCATTTTACATAGTCCTTCATTTACAGTAGAACATATTTTCTTCTCACCTGTCTCTAAAAACTGCTGTATCTGTGGAAGTGTATCACTTTGCAAGACATACCGATTTTCCAGGAATACAAGATCTCGATAGCGCAATGCATCACAAGAAGATACAAATGTAATGACATGCATTTCATACATGGAAGCATGTTCCAGTATTTCATGAAACAACATAGAATATTGTTCATCTTCTTGAAGAAATTTTGATAAATCTGTAATCAAGAGAATCTTTTCCTTCTTCTGCTTTTTTAGATAGTAAAATACATTATGGATCAGTTCTGTATTTGTACTGTCACAAAGTGTAATCCAGTCTGGGTGAATTGTCTGCCATTGTTTCTCAAAGAAATGCAAATCATCAATTACAAATAATTCTTCCTTTTGCATAGAAACAAAAAGAACATGTAAGATCGTAGAAAGACAATTCTTTCTAGCATCTAAATCTGGACAAAGAAATACTGTATTTCTTTTCTGCGTGGAATACAGATATAAATCAATATATGTTCGATGATAGTAATCATCTGCCTTTGCGAATACAAATGGCAGATATGCTGATTCATATGAGAGTTTCTCTAATGGCTGTTTCCATAATTGTTTGATAGACTCATGAATTGATGTTTGAAATATTTGAAGAATTTCACTGCATGGAGATTCTGCTTCGATATCGTTGGTACATTGCACACTCCCATTCAAATGCAATATATCGACACGGTTATTGGCATGCTTTGTCTTACTGGAAGCATATGCACTTCTTCCATGGATCAATCCTTGATACGTACTGTACAAAATAAAATCACCTGGTTTTTTGCAATCCATTTCAAATGGTTCATGAATTACTTCATGTGCGTCTTGATTTCTTGCAACTTTCAAAACAATCTGAAATGAACAATTTGCCCAGATTTCTTCATTAATAATTCCTGCAGGTTTTTGCGTACATAAAATCAAATGTATCCCTAAACTTCTGCCAATGCGTGCAATTGAAACAAGATCTCGCAGAAAATCAGGCTGCAGTCTTTTCACTTCAGCAAACTCATCCACAACAATCACTAAATCTGCCATTTTTGGCATATCCTTGAATTGAAAAAGATGCTTTCGATACGATGTAATATCTGTAATTGGCTGTATACTTTTTTCATTCATGATTTGTATGTTTTTCTGTCGTTCAATACATTCATTCTGAAAAGAAACTAGAGCTCTTTCCATATGCTTTGTATCTAGATTTGATAACGTACCACAAATATGAGGCAATGATTTTAATGCATTGCTTGTGCCGCCACCCTTAAAATCAATCAAAGCAAAATTCACATCTTCATAAGAATAATGCAATGCAATGGATAACAACATCGTAATAATCAGCTCACTTTTTCCACTGCCTGTCATGCCCGCAACCAATCCATGTGGACCATCCTTCTTCTCGTTAAGATCTAATAGAATATGTTCTCCATTCTTGTCAGTGCCAATCACTGCCAATAATCCTTCATTGATATCATTTCTATGCCACCGTTCATAAATATCATGCATCGTTACTCTTTCCATATTCTGTATAGAAAAGAAATCCTGCTCTTTCTGGTGTATGATCCATGAATCTTTCTGCAGATGATATAAAAGGTATTGCATATCTAATTCACATATATCATATGTAAAAGAACACTGCTGCTTTGTTAAATAGTCATATGCACATTCATTTTCTATATCGATTGCTAAATCACACTGAACTGTATCAATATCTTTTGTAAATACAATCATTGCTTCACTTTCTAAAAGATCTTTTTGATCAATGATGATTGTTAAAAACTTTTTATCTTTCAGACATTCACTGAATTCTTTTGCTTCTTTGAAAGATGAAGTAATCATTCTTTGATTATGATACAGACAGTTTGGAACAAGACGAACCCATTGATGTTTCTTAAGCCAGAATGCATCCGCATACACAATACATGGACAGTCATATAAATATATGAATTGCAGAAAGATATATTTTAGATACATTTCTCCTTCATCTTTTATCGCAATCTTATGGTATGTATGAAATGCATTTATTTTAGGATACAGATTTTCATCATTTGTCTGTTTAAGTTTTTCATCAACGTTTTGATGAATCACATCTTTTGCATCAAAGAAACGCAGTTGTATTCCATCATGGATAGAATGCAGGTATCGATCTTCTTTCGTTTCAATTTTATATTTTAAAAGTGTGCAGGAAGGAAAATACATATCCATATATTTCATATACGCAGATGCGAAAGAATCATAATACATATGATACGCATCAATCCATTCTTGTTCCTTCTGTTGATTCTGTATGGTTATTTTTTTCTTTTGACGAGCGTCATACATACGATTCAATGGCTGAAACAATAAAGAAGAAACAAGCATCACAGAAGGCAGAAGAATCATTGGGATGAGTGAATACACATCTCTTCCATTCATATAGCTTTGATATGCCGCAAATAGTCCTGCAGACAAAGAAGCAGAGGACATGAGCAATGCAGGGCCTGTTTCTAAAAGAAACGGGCGCAAATGTGAAGGATAGACTGCTTCTAATTGTAATGGAATATCATAATGCAATTCATTATTGTATGATGGCACATGGTTTTGAATCACTCTTATTTTCTTTTCAGGCGAAAAACTCATTTCTTTTTTATGAGAAACATACTCCTGCAGATGAATTTCTTCATCTGCAAGAGTACGCAGCATGATACCATCATCCATAAAGATCATACGTAATCCATGAATGCATAAGACATCTAGAAATTGATATGTTGTATCTTGAAGAAATGCATTCTCGTTAAAGGAAATAAATGGATATTCTCTACAGGAAGTGATGAGATGCCGCTTTGTATCTATTTTTAATACAACATCAGCTAAGGAAGGAATAACAATATCACAATGTTTTTCTCCGCCAATCAAAATACAATCTTTCATTGCGTATTTACGATAGATATTTTCATTCTGTTCTATGAGCAGTAAAAATTGTGCAATTACATTGTTTCCTTTATGCATTTCACAGACTTCTTCATTGTTTAACACAGTTTTGCTTAATGTAATATTCCGTACAGATCGTAAATACACTTGTGTGTTGTTTTTTGTAACAGTCAATGCATAGTTAGAAATCATGATTTTTTCTTGTCTGTATTTCAACACATATGGATAACATGTATCGCTCTCTCTGATCCATAAAATCATATTTTATTTTTCACTCACTAATACGTTACACGAAATAGAATGTTTCTTATCACTCGTAGCCACTGTTACAACAACACTCCCGCTTTGTAATCCACTGACGTTTCCATCTGCATCTACACTGGCAATATCTGTATTTGAAGAAGTATATACAAGATCATTTTTTGTATAGCCTTCTGGCAATGCTTTGATACCAATTGCTTTTACATATCCTGCATGTACAACAAAGGAATAGTCTACAAGCTGGATTTTCTTACTGACAGAAAGTGAATCTAGCTTTGTTGCTTTCAAACGGTCTTTTCTCGTACATTTCGAAACGAATTGAAAATTCTCTAAATGTGTTTTCCCTTTTGGAAGTAAAGACAGTTTCGCTAAATCATTTTTCTTTGTAAGCCCAAGCTTTCCAAGCTGTGATTTTGCACTGTTCATCTTCAGATATAAGACAAGTTCTGCATTGATATCACTACATACAAGAATCGAAGAATTTCCTTCAAGCACTTCATCCATCACGTCACTTCCAACTTCAGTTGGAATTACTTTATGCTCATCATTTTCATAAATATGCAGTGATGTTTTCAAAGAAGCTTCTGCAGCTGCATTTAAACTCACATCCATTAAACGTAGTGAAGCTAGATTCAAACCGACGTCAATACCTGCACCTGCTCTTGTATTTGCTTTAAAACGATTCATATTTGTATGATTCATTGTATGAATCATTCGCATCTGACCATCTTTTACTTCACAGCCAATTTCAGAATTCTGTGTTAAAGAAAGTTCAACTCTGCCTGAAGCATACAGATTCATACGCAATCCAATAGATACATTCATCATCGGTGCACCATTAACGGGTACTTTGATTTTGCATAATTCTAAACTGTTTTCTACAACATCTTGTTTTTCAACAAACATCTTCGGTAAAGAAGACAGTAGATTCTGACTGTCCGCCTTTGAAAAATCTCCATACAGATTTTTATAGGAACTATTCTTTAATCCAAAGCTTTCATTGGTTGAAAACTTAACTTTAAAATATGCATCTTTGACATCTTTGTTCTTGCTTTTCCATTGATAATCAACATGCATTCCACTCAGTTTTAAAGAACTGTAAACTTTTGAACCATACGGTAATACTTTATTCACTTCTGCTTTTAGAGCAGTTCCGCTTACACTTACTACAACATTGAATTCACCAATATGAAACGTTCTTTGAAGAGGTTTCGTAGACATCATTGTCAAATGATTTGTAAAAGACGTTTCCTGTAATATCTCCCCTTCACCATCAATGATTTCTGCATTTTCAAAATTCAATTCCTGACTGCTGGAAAGATCCATGTCTTCTGTATAGTCCAGTAAATTAATTTCTTTCAAGTACGCAGTTGTACCATCTATTCTTTCAATCTGGAAATACTGTTCTTCAGAACCATCTTGAAAATGAATGAGATTTCCTTCCTGCAAAGAAGGATCATCAATCTGTATGGAACAAGATGAGGCATCATAGGATATAGGAACGATCTCTTTCACATCTGTATTCTGATTCCATGTAATTTCTGCATGTGTTTCTGTAATTTCACGGTTGTTAATGTATGCAACGGCTTTTTCTAAATACGACTTTGCTTCTTTTTGATCAAGAACTTGTTTTGGATAAAACATAGAACGATGATCTAATTTCATGAGTCCACTGCTCACTGCAGCTTCAATCTGTTTTTTAAAATTCGAATCAGAAATATCCTTAATGTTAATGTCACCATCTGTCTTGCCAACAAGATTCATTAATGTATATGCACAGTATTCTTTCGTTAATACTTCATCAGGATCAAAAGCATACGATTGTTCCAATACGCCCCACTCTACTGCAGCCTGTACGGCATCGAAACATTCATCATCTTTACTCACGTTGATAAAACATGGTGTCTGCTGCGAATATGAATCAATACCTGCTTCTTCATCAAGCATTATGATCCAATCGGATAAAGTGATAGATGATATCTCTTTTGTTTTACATGCACTTACAAGTGTTAAAAAAATACACGCTATAACTATGAAACTAGCGGTATTAGACCTGCATGCCCGATGCATTCGATGTAATCGTTGTTTCCAGTGTGTCATAAGAAGATACCGCCAAATCTAAGAACTTAGCATATTGATTGATTGTTTCTTTTTGTTTCTCAAAACGTGAAGAAAACAAATTAAATTTGTTGCGAATTTCTAAAGAACCATCTGAAATCCAGGAACTGTCTAAGCGATTCATTTCACTCTTCATTGCATTTAATTCCTCGTCCATTAACATATTCAACGAACGCAACTGGTTTGCAGTATCCTGCACCTCCTGCAAAGAAATTTGAATATTAGCCATGTTACTTTCCTCCTAATGCATTGATCATGCTTGTTAATTCCTGCTGTGTATTGCGATATGAACGTGCACTGTTTCTTAAGAAATCAATGTATTGTGATGCTAGAAGATGCAGTTGCCTGAAATTAGATTCGTAAGAAGCAATCTGCGATGTAAATGCACGATTGTCCTCTCCATTCCATGCATTCGACATTGTTTCTACCGATTGAAACAACAAATCACAATGATGCAGATAATCCTGATTTTTTTCTTCCATGCGAGCAGCACAGGATTCCAGCTGCTCAACTTCTACTGCTATTTTTCTCATATATTTGTCCTCCTAAATATATATTCACGAAAAAAAGCAAATCTCCCCTAAAAAAATGAAATTTCTTATTAAAAAATGAACAACTTCCTTTATAATCTTTAGGGGCGAGGTAAAATCATGATAAAAAAAGCTTTTGACTCAGAAAAATATCTTTCAATGCAGCGAGATAAAATTCTTGAGAGAATTCAAATGTTCAACGGTAAATTATATATGGAATTTGGAGGCAAGATGTTCCAGGACTACCATGCATCCAGAGTATTACCGGGATATGATCCAAATAATAAAATTAAACTCTTATTAGAACTCAAAGAACAGGTTGAAATCATCATCTGTATCAATGCTAATAACATAGAAAATTCAAAAGCACGTGGTGATCTAGGCATCTCTTATGATCAGGAAGTATTCCGTCTGATTGATGCATTCAAGGAATTAGGTCTCTACGTTGGCAGTGTAGTCATTACACAATATGCACATCAGAATGGCGTAGATGCATTTAGAAATGCATTAAGAAATTCAGGAATTCAATCTTACCTGCATTATCCAATCAAAGGATATCCAACAGATGTAGATTTTATTGTATCCAGTGAAGGACTCGGCAAAAATCAGTATATTCCAACAACAAAAGATCTTGTTGTTGTCACTGCACCGGGACCTGGTTCAGGTAAAATGGCAACCTGCATTTCACAGCTATATCATGATGCTGCGAATGGCATCCATAGTGGCTATGCAAAGTTTGAAAGTTTCCCAGTCTGGAATCTATCATTACACCATCCAGTCAATCTTGCATATGAAGCAGCTACTTGCGATCTAGATGATATTAATATGATTGATCCATTCCATTTAGAAGCATATGGAAAAACAGCAGTCAACTACAATCGAGATATTGAAATTTTTCCAGTACTAAATCGTATCATCAAAAAAATTATGAAGGATTCTCCATACAAGTCTCCTACTGATATGGGTGTCAATATGATTGGATTCTGCATCTCGGATGAGGATGCCGCAAAGGAAGCATCTCAGCAGGAAATCATTCGTCGCTACTACCAGACACTTTATCAATATAAGCAGAACAAACTGCCAGAATCTTCTGTTCAGAAAATTGAAGTACTGATGAATGAATGCGGTATTACAGTCAATGACAGAGATGTTGTTTTAAGAGCTAGAAACAAGGCTAATGAAACACATTCTCCAGCAATGGCATTACAGTTGCCAGATGGAAGATTTGTCACTGGAAAAACAAGTGATTTGTTTGGACCAAGTGCTTCCTGTATTGTTAATGCAATCAAGGCACTATCCAATATTGACCAGGAAACTGATCTTATTGATCATGAATCCGTTTCATTAATTCAGAAATTAAAAGTAGAAAACTTAGGCAACCGCAATCCAAGACTTCACTCTGATGAAGTATTGATTGCCCTGGCAATGAAAGAAAAAACAAATCCACTTGTTTCTCAAGCGATGGAGCACTTAAGTGAATTGAAAGGATCAGAAGCACATTCTACAGTTGTATTACCTTTAGAAGATGCGGATATCTTCAGAAGATTAGGTGTCAATGTTACGTTTGATCCTGAATATTCTCAAAAACGTCTATATCATAAAAAATAAGATCAGCCGATCTTATTTTTTTTATCATATTTAAGACTGATTTTTGAACGTGAAATCTGGCTTTGTACAACAAATTCTCTTTCCACCAGGAAATCATAGATTTCTACCTGCCTGAGATAAATCATGATTTGAAGTGGGTCTTCACAGCTTTCCTTGATATGATCTAACACCTGTGTTCCAATCCCTTGCTTTCGATATTGTTGCAGAATATATAGAAAAGAAAGATCATATGAAAAATCATAGCTTTCTTTGCATCGATAATATCCAACAACATTTTCCCCACATACAATCTTTGTATAAGATTCAATATTTGTCTGCAGATGATCTTGCATCTGTTGAAGAACTTCTCGTAGATCAACAACTGTCTGATCTTCGTAAAGCTGCACGTTTCTTTTCTGTATAGCAAAAATAGATGCAATATCATCATTGTCTGCGTGTTTATATTCCAGAAGCATAAATAACTCCTAAAACAATCAGCAATTGTGCAATACTATATGTTTCCATCACACCTCTTTGTGGTGACTTTGTATATGTCTGATAAGAAAGCAGCGTATCAGAAATCAAGAATACAATTGATCCAAGCCATGACAAGATATTCATTGTTTTGATCATATTGACATACGCCATCAAGCTCATAAAGAGAATCGTAATCATATACACAATGGTAGCTTTCTTAAACGAAGCAGGTACTACAGGAAGAATCAGCTTCAGGTAAAGGCAACCCGCAATTCCATACAGTAAAACACCAACCCAGAACATTAAACTTGTAAGCGGCAGCGGGTGAATAAAATAGATACCATATGATATATGAGCAAGCATAAAAGATATCAGCCCCAACTGATAATTCTTTTTTGTTTTATTAATGAGATACACATCTCCTGCCCATGACAATAATAAAGCAATATACAGTAAAACATCATGATTCGCATGAAATGATAAATATGCCATTAATGCAGGCATTAAGAAAAGCTTAAAATTACGCATCATATTATGTTCTGAAGCGTATGAATCAATACATGCGGAAGCAATATAAAATATTAGAAGAAAATTTGCCATCATCCCTCCAAATAATACATATTCTTAATCCGTTAAACCAACTACCTCTTGATCTGGGTGTAATTTTCCTTCCTTAAAGTGTTTTCTACATAAAGCAATATATTCATCATTTGCACCAAGCATCACCTGTGCACCTTCTCTTACAATGCCATCAGCATTATATCTTGCATTGCAGATTGCTTTATGTCCACACCAGCACATTGTTTTTACTTCATTGATTTCATCGCAGATTTCAAGCAGTCTTTGTGATCCTGGAAATAAGTGATTCTGGAAATCAGCTCTCAATCCATAACAGATGACAGGTACATGAAGATCATCAACAATATCACTTAAAAAATCAATTTGTTCACTTGTGGCAAATTGCGCCTCATCAACAATCACAACATTATAAGAGCCAAGTTTTTCTTTATCCCAGTGACAGATTTCATCCAGCAGTTCACAGTTACTTTCTAATCCCATTCTGCTTTTGATGACTCTTGCACCATCTCTTGTATCTACGCCTGTTTTACATAGTAAAACTTTCTGGCCTCTTTCACGATAGTTAAATGCAACCATCATTGCATTTGCACTTTTAGAAGAACCCATTGCTCCATAGTAAAAATATAATTTTGCCATACATACCTCAACTTCTTATATTTTAGCATTTATTCTGCAAATATACATCTAGGAATAAAAACAATCCTGTCAACATGATCACATGGTCTAGAACGATATGCATATGCTCCAGATTCAAAACAGATATACAGATTTCCATCTTCATCCATATAACAGTCTTCTGCCATAACAGGAAGATCTATTCCACTTACATAATTGACATCTCTAGCATCCACATTTCCATCCTGATTTTTTGTATTTTCAAAGATACGTAATCTAGAATGATCTATCGATCCATACGATTGCGTAATCGCTATATACATATCATCCAAAGCCATTCCCTGTGCATTTCCATTAATGTAGAATAAGCTAGCTGGCAAGGCATAGGCATCTGGTTCATCATCATATACATCACTCATCAGATTCCCTGTTTCTTTTAGTCCACCATCGTCAGTAATTTCAAATTCCTGAATCGTTGTCTCAGCTTTCATATTAGATTCAAAATATCCAATATACAAGGAACCATTAAAATAATTCATAAAGCTAGATCGTTTCTGTGTATCAATCTGATACTGCATCGTATAGCGAACTGGTAAATACTTTTCTTCAAAATCATAGGAAATACAATCAGAAATAGATAGCGCACAGACAAACGCAACCTTCTTTGTTTCTTCATAGCAGCATACCCATAAATTCTGGTGATAAGAATCGTATGCAAGAGAACCAACATGACTCTTGTCTGGCAATACAATTTCTTTGATGAGTTCTTTTGTATTTTTATCCAGCATATAAATCACAGAATTGTGCTGTTTTGTACAGCAATAGGCAGAAATAAAAATATAGTCTTCAGAGAATACTACACCTTGTGGTGTCATAGATGTACAGATTGAAATTTCATTTGCCTGATTATCTGTAAGAGTTCGAGTAGATTTTAATCCAGGAATGCAAAAAGAATTATTTTTCACTTCATCTAAAACACTTTCATCTGCATCTATATACTTTTTCATTGTATTCATAAACACATCTTCTGTATAAATAGAATCTGTATTTGTTTTTCTTGAAAATGTAAATGGTTCATGTTGTTTGCGATATATATAGTGATAATATGCTTCTCCACCTTTTTGCGTCCACCAGTAGGCAAAATTTGCAGAAATCCCAATACAGAGCATTAATGCTATCACGAATAACACTTTCAAAAATTTCTTCATGCATCTCATTTTACTACAAAATGATATCTTATCATCTAAAGAACATCTAAAAAAAGCAGGTCATTTGACCTGCCCTATGCATTAAAGAATACCAACTCTCTTGAAAATTGTATCCACATTTCTAACATGATACATTGGATCAAAACAATCTTCAATTTCTTCTGGTGTTAATGTTTTCTGTACTTCTGGAACAGCTGTAATCAAATCTCTGAAGTTGAGATCATTTTCCCAAGCCATGATTGCCTGAGGCTGTACAGTATCATATGCCTGTTCTCTGCTCCATCCCTTTTCAATGAGCTTTAACATAAATCTCTGAGAGAAGATAACACCATTTGTCAGCCAGATATCTTTCTTCATCTTTTCTGGGAAAACTGTTAGATTCTTCAAGATGTTTCCAAAACGATTCAACATGTAATCTAACAATTCCGTAGCATCTGGAGCGATGATTCTTTCTGCAGAAGAATGAGAAATATCTCTTTCGTGCCATAATGGAATATCTTCATAAGAAGTTACCATGTATCCTCTTAATACTCTTGCACATCCACAGATATTTTCACTGCCAATAGGATTTCTCTTATGAGGCATTGCTGAAGAACCCTTCTGTCCCTTATTGAAATGTTCTTCCACTTCTCTAACTTCTGTTCTTTGCAGATGTCTGATTTCAGTAGCCATCTGTTCAATTGTAGAACCAATCAATGCTAATGTAGAAAAGTAGTTTGCATGTCTATCTCTCTGTAAGATCTGTGTAGAAATATTCGCAGATTGAATACCTAGCTTTTCACAGACATAATCCTGTACGAATGGTGGGATATTTGCGAAAGTACCTACAGCACCAGAAATTTTACCAGCTTCAACGTCTTTTCTAGCTTCATCAAAACGGTTTAAGTTTCTCTTCATTTCTTCATACCATAAAGCAAACTTCATGCCAAATGTAGTGATTTCCGCATGTACACCATGTGTTCTACCCATCATGATCGTATCTTTATATTTCAAAGCATTTTCTTTCAAGACTTCCATGAAATCCAGAATATCCTGTCTCAGGATTTCATTTGCTTTTTTGTATCTTAATCCATACGCAGTATCCACAACGTCTGTTGAAGTAACACCATAATGTACCCATTTCTTTTCTTCACCCAAGGATTCAGAAACACAACGCGTAAAAGCAACAACATCGTGGCGTGTCATCTGTTCAATTTCATGAATACGATCTACATCAAATTTCGCATTCTTTCTGATTTTTTCAACATCTTCTTTAGGGATTTCTCCTAGTTCACTCCACGCTTCGTCAATGAGGACCTCAACATCCAGCCAGGCCTGAAATTTAGCCTGCTCTGTCCAAATGTTTCGCATTACTTCTCTAGAATATCTTTCAATCATAGAACCTCTCCTTTTCTTCTTATTGATTTTCAAGAACGTTTTCAACTTCGAGTCTAGCTTTTTCTATATCACTGCTCACCACAAGGATAATTTTGGTATCGTTATGTTTTTCAATTGCATTACTGATTTTAAATACTTCTTCCGGATAATTTTTATTACATTCATTTTTCAATGAAATCAGAAAATCATCAATGTATGAAAGACATGCATCCATATCATTTGGATAAAACACACCAATCATATCATAATTTCCTTCTGTTGATGATCGATACAAAGATGCATCTTGAATTACATCTTTATCTCCAGAAAATACCATACCAATGACAATTCTATTTTTTACAGCTACAAGCTCATCTTTCATTCCTAAGGAAGAAACAAGCTGAATCGTTTCCATTTCAGATTGAGACATCTCACTCTGATTTGTCGAAACATGATTACTTGTGCATCCACATAGAAATGCAATTGATAGAATCACCAATACATATTTTTTCATCATTTCAATATTTTCTCAACTATATTTTTTGCCTGTTCCATATCATCCGCAATCACTAATACAACATATTTATCATTACTATCAAGAAGTGCATTTTTAATTTTATTCACTTCTTCTCCAAAATATTCCTGTGCATTCGCTTCTGCAGATTCTAGATATGTCTGTAATGATGCTTTCACATCATTACTGTTATTTGTTTGAAATACCGCAACGGTATTGGAGTTTCCAGCAATATTAGACAAGTATACACAAGCATCTGTATATTTTGAATCATCCCCCTGGAAGAACAGACCCTTGATTGCTCCTTCTACAAGTGGCTTGTCCATTGTATCCTGCAGTTGCAATTGCTCAACAATTTCTGTTGCTTTTTCATACGCTTTGCCGGAAGTTTCAGCTTCTTCCACCTGTTCAGCTTCTGGAGTTACAGTCGTTGTGGGTTTTTGAATTGTTACGGATTCTTCGTGATATTCATCCCAGTAGCAACCGGTTAATAGTGACAGCAGTAATATGCTACTCACATATTTTTTTGACATATGTCTCCTCCTTTACAACATGATGTGCAATTGAATCAAGAAGTGCATTTGCACCATCTGCATTGAGATGTAATCCATCCCAGACATATTCATCTTTGATTTTATTTGCCTCGTCAATCATACCATCTTCTGTGTTGTAATAATATACATGTTTCTCACTTGCTAATGATGTCATTGCTTCATTTGCAAGTGCTAATTGCTGATTTAATTCTTCATCTGTTAAATCTGTTATGTATTCAGGCTTATAGCTGGACATCAGATAAACCGAACATTCTGGATCATGATTTCTAATATCATCAATGACTTCGCCATATGTATTTTTCCATCCATTCCAGTCATTCTGACGAATTTCATTGATTCCCAGCCAGATATAAATATTTTTTTTCTGTGTTGTAGTTAAAAGTGAATACAACGTATTGTCTTGAAACTGTTCAAACATATCTGGATTTAACATATCATAAATACGATACAGACTCATGGATTCACAATACCATACTTCTGCACCATAGTCTTTTAATGGTGTATATAAATACAGTGAGCCCATTCTAGAATCTCCCGCAAAGAATGTATTTGTATAATACGATACATCAATCGCTTCTTCTGTATATGGTACTGGTTTTGTATAATCATAATAATTGATATTTCGACAATGATACGCTGTTTCTTTTTTGTCTGTCATATTAGAAGAATGGCAGCTCGTAAGCATTGTGGAGAAAAGAAGTATATGCAACAAATATCTCTGTTTCATACATAGCCTCATGAATGAAACAAATCATCATTGTTATCTTTATTAAATTCAGGCAGATCTGGCAGCTCATCTAATGAAAGCAATTTGAATGCATCCATAAATTCATCTGTTACGGAATACAAGAAGGGTCTGCCTGGAGCATCACTTCTGCCTTCTTCTTTGATCAGCCCTCTTGCTTCCAGCTTACGAATCATTACATCCGCACCAACACCTCTGATTTCTTCAATTTCTACACGTGTAATTGGCTGTTTATATGCAATGATTGCTAATGTTTCCAATGCTGCATTCGACAGCTTGGAAATCTTGTCAATTGAGAACAGTTTCTTTGCTGCCTCATGCACAAATGCCTTTGAGAGAAAACGATAGCGGCTTCCATATCTTTCAATTTCAAAGCCCCTGGAATCATCTACATAATCCTTCTGCAGTGCATCAAATAACTGTTCTGCTTTTTTGGTTGAAATATCCATGGATTTACTTGCCTGTTCAACCGTTAGTCCATCATCTCCAACTAGAAACAACAGTCCTTCCAGAATTGCTTTGAGCTTCACATCATTTTCTTTCTGTGCAAGCTTTGCTTCTTCCTCTTCTTGAATCGAAGGATCCATGCTTAGCTGCACATTCTTTTCTTCATGAGCTTCCACTGTTTCATTTGCTTCAATCTGAGGAAGCTTGTTTTCTGTCGTATTCATATCTTCATTCATTCAGCATTTCCTCCTCTTGTAAACCATATCACATCATTTTCATCAACAGTAAAGGCTAATGTATGCTGTCTAGCTAAATCCAGAACGGATAAAAATGTTGCGATAAACATTGGCATATCATGTACATCTTCTAAAAGATTTTCAAAGCGGAATGTCTTAGGAAGTTCATCCAGCATTGCACGCACTTTTAATTCTCTATCTTCCATAGAAACTTCTTTGACAGTATATGTAGATTCTTGTGGAACAGACAATCGCATACGCATCATAACACGTTTCATTGCACGCATCAGATCATATGGATTTCCTTCATATGGTAAAGATTCATCTTCTTTCATCCATTGATCCACTTCATCAGATAACGGACGAGATAATTGCAACTGTCTGCTTTCATACAAAGCATTCAAATCTTCAGAAGCTTCTTTAAATTGCTGATATTCAAGTAATCGTTTAACAAGACGATCTTTCGGATCTTCTTCATAGCTGTCATCAAGATCTTCGTGTTTTCCTGGAAGCATCTTTTTAGACTTGTATTCAATCAGCGTCGCAAGTTCGCTTAAATACTCGGAAGCGATTTCTAAATGCAGATTTTCCATTTGATTTAAATATGCGATATATTGATCCGTTAAAACATTCATATCTAAATTCATTAAATCCAGCTGTTTTTCCTTGATTAAATGAAGCATCAGATCTAATGGACCGTCAAATGTGTCTATCGTTACTTTAAATTCATTCATAGCGCAACTATTATAACAAAAAATGGTCTCTTTTAATAGAGACCATATTTGTTACTTTACAACGATATTTACGATTTTATTAGGGATTACAATGACCTTGCGCACTTCGCCTTCAGCTAAGAATTTCTGAACTGCATCTAATGCAAGCGACTGCTTTTCAACAGCTTCTTTATCCGCATCCTTGTCAGTTTCAAACTTACCTCTGACTTTACCATTCACCTGTACAACGATCATTACTTTACTAACTTCAAGCTTGCTTTCGTCATATGTTGGCCATGGTGCATAGGCAATAGATTCCTCATGACCTAACAGCTGCCACATTTCTTCTCCGATATGAGGTGTAATACAAGAAAGCATCTTGATGATTCCTTCTGCATATGGCTTGTATACAGTGTCTACCTTATATGCTTCATTAATAAAGATCATCATTTGAGAAATTGCTGTATTGAAACCTAAAGCTTCATAGTCTTCTGTAACCTTCTTAACAGTCTGATGATAGATGAGATCTAATTTACCATCATTTGTATCTGTCAACTTGCCAGATTCAATGAATAAACGATAAACACGGTCAATCCATCTTCTAGCACCATCAACACCAGCCATAGACCAAGGTTTGCTTGCTTCTAATGGTCCCATAAACATTTCATATAAACGAAGTGTATCTGCACCATACTGCTTAACGACATCTGATGGATTAATTACATACTTAGGGAATCTCTTGCCCATCTTGATACCATTTTCACCTAAGATCATACCTTGATGAACAAGCTTCTGGAATGGTTCTTTACATGGAACGATTCCTTTATCATATAAGTAATTGTTCCAGATACGAGAATACATCAAATGACCAACCGCATGTTCAGGTCCACCAACATATAAATCTACTGGCATCCAGTGTTTCAATAGTTCAGGATCTGCCAGCTGCTTTTCATTCTTTGGATCAATATAACGCAGATAATACCAGCTAGATCCAGCTGAACCAGGCATTGTAGAAGTTTCACGGGTACCGTGAACACCATTCTTGTCATATTTCTTCCATTCCGCAGCATTTTCTAATGGCGCTTTTCCATTATGACCCTTATAATCTTCAAGCTCAGGAAGGATCAATGGTAATTCATCATCTGGCAAAACATAATCTGTTCCATCATCTAAATGTACGATAGGAACTGGTTCACCCCAGTAACGCTGACGTGCAAAAATCCATTCACGGAAACGATAGTTGACCTTTTCTTTAGCAATCCCCATAGCAACAAGTTTTTTGGTAATTGCGACTTTTGCTTCTTCTACTGTTAATCCAGTAAATTCTTCAGAGTTGATTAGTTTGCATCCTTTGCCTAAATAATCCTGCTTTTCAAATGCACATTCACTGACGTCTCTTCCTTCAATAACCTGAATCATATCAATGTTGTGTGCTTTTGCATATTCAAAGTCACGCTGATCATGGCTTGGTACTGCCATAACAGCACCTGTACCATAGTTTGCTAATACGAAATCACCGATAAATACTTCTACTTCTCTGCCATTGACTGGGTTGATTGCCTTGATTCCTTCCAGTCTGCATCCAGTCTTTCCTTTATTCAATTCTGTACGATCCATATCAGATTTGGAAAGTGTCTGTTGAATATATGCCTTTACTTCTTCCTGGTTCTGGATACGAGGCATCAAATCCTGAACAAGTTTTCCATCTGGAGCAAGAACCATGAATGTGATTCCATAGATTGTTTCAATACAAGTTGTAAATATAGAGAATTTACCACCGCCAACGATATTAAATTCAACTTCTACACCTGTAGATTTGCCAATCCAGTTACGCTGCATTTCCTTTGTGGATTCTGGCCAGTCGATATTGTTTAATCCCTCTAGAAGTCTTTCTGCAAAAGCAGGCTGATCGATACACAATTGTTTCATATTCTTACGAATAACTGGATATCCACCACGTTCACTCTTGCCATCAATGACTTCATCATTGGACAATACTGTACCAAGTTCTTCACACCAGTTGACAGGCATATCTACATATTTCGCATAGCCATCTTCATATAACTGTTTGAAGATCCACTGTGTCCAGTGGTAGAAATCAGGATTAGATGTTGCGATCATTCTTGACCAGTCATAGTCAAATCCCAATTCTTTTAACTGTTTTGTAAAAGTTTTAATATTTTCCTGTGTAAACCCATTTGGATTGTTACCTGTCTGTACAGCGTACTGTTCTGCTGGCAAACCAAAAGAGTCATATCCCATTGGATGCAGAACATTATATCCCTGCATACGCTTCATACGCGAAACGATATCTGTTGCGGTATAGCCTTCTGGATGACCTGCATGCAGTCCTACTCCACTTGGGTAAGGAAACATGTCTAATACGTAATACTTTGGTTTTGAAAAATCCCAGACATCTGTTTTAAATGTCTCATGATCTTCCCAATACTTCTGCCATTTTTTTTCTACTTTTAAATGATCGTACATAAACCCTCCTGAAAAAATATAAAAGACGTCCAAATCTAAGGACGTCTTGTAAACGCGGTACCACCTTAGTTCATATGAAAATTTCATATGCACTTCATTCTTCTCTTTAACGCAGAGCAACGATCACTCATAAGGTGAGTTCACTTATAAATATGCTGCGGATTTCACCAAATCTCCGTCTCTCTAAGCCATACGTATAAGCTACTATTCTTATTTCATCACGATGAAATTAGTGTATCACTTTTAAATTTCAAAAACAATGAAAAATCATTTTGTTAAGCCAAACAAATCTTCGACGATATAATCAGGATGATGCTGTTCATTCATTCCTGTATTTTCAATAGAATTTCCCTCTGTTACAAATACAGTTGTAAATTCACAATGCATTGCGGGAAGAATATCTCTTTCAAAATCATTTCCAATAAACAAGATATTTTCCTGATTGAGATACAGCTTTGCCATCAGAAGATAATTATCACATCCTCTGCCAAAGGAAATACTTTTACATCCCGTTGCATACTCTATCATCTTTACAATTGCAGCATTGCCAATCATACGCAATCCATCTACAAACTGTACATTGCGATTATCACTGGAAACAAGCATTGCACCATCCTGTACAGCCAAAGAAATTCTTGAATAATCATAGTATGTACTTTTTTTATTCATTCCCATAATGATAAAATCTGGATGATCAAATGTAATCTGATAGTTTCCTTTTTCTAAAACTTCTTTAATTCCAGCGCCACCTAAATAACACGCTTTCTGCATGTCTGGATAACGTAAATGCATATAGTCTCTACAAGCCATACTGCTTGTATAAATTGAAGATGGACGAATATAGCGAAACCCTCTTTCTACAAGATAGTCAGCAATATGATCCTGGATTCTTCCAGACTGTTCCGTCACAATGATATAAGGCATCCCTTCTTCTTCGAGTTTCTTCATAAAAGCAATTGCTCCTTTCGAAGCAATTCCATTTTTCACTAAAACATCCAGCTGTATGATATAGCTTGCATCAAACATAATAATCCCTACGATATTTTATCATAGATTGTGGTAACATAGTATGCATGAAAACTTCAACAAAGATATTACTGACGATATTCTGTATGTTATCTATTACAGCCTTTTTACTCATCGATTCTTTTTTTGTTGCACCTGCTAGATTCATTACGCGACACGTTACAATTGATAATGAGCAAATCCCAGAACAGTTAGACAATATGAATATTCTTTTCTTTTCAGATCTTAAATATGGCATCTATATGAATGAAGAAAGACTGAACAAACTTGTTGATACAATCAATGCATCCGGAGCAGATGTTGTCTTGTTTGGTGGAGATATCTATGGAGACTCTGTAACAGTTGATGATCACAGTACTTCCCTCATCACAAAAGCATTCTCTAATATTCAGGCAAAATATGGAAAGTTTGCGGTATATGGTGATATTGATGGTGCAAGTGATGTCATGAAATCTACAGTCAATGCAATCTATGATGCTTCTGACTTTGAAGTAATTCAGAATACATCTTTCCAGATTCATAAAAATGGCTCTCAGTTTATTACTGTTGTTGGATTAGATAATGGCATTGATGGGACAAAGGATATTGATGGTGCCTACAGTAACGTTTCTAAAGATTCATATGTCATGACACTTTGTCATACACCAGACACTGTCAACGAAGTACCGAAAGATTTAACAGATTACTTTCTGGCAGGACATTCCTTAGGTGGACAGGCAAACTTCATTTTCACTTCATTCTATGAACCTGCCTATGCAACGCAATATCTAAGAGGAAAGCATCTCATTGATAACACATTTACACTGGATATCACAAATGGTACAGGAACAGTCAATCAGGACGTCCGATTATTTACACCCGCAGAAGTTGTCGTATATACATTAAAAATGACACAGAAAAAAGAAGAGACACTCCCTTCTTCAAAGCTGGATACAACAACACCTGCTCCAACAGAAGATACTACATCCCAAGAAGAAACCACTCCTGAAGAAACTCCTCAGGAAGAGAATCATGAAGAATAAGCCAGATAAAAAGAAGCAAACGCTTCTTTTTATTGTTGTCTTAATAATTGTATTTCTTCTTTGTATGGTGCTTTTCCATTAATGTATGGTGTTTCTAAAATCTTAGGAACATGTACAACTCTTGGATGATGTGCGATTGTATGCAGTGTTTCAAATCCAAGATAGCCTTTTCCAATATTTTCATGACGGTCTTTTCTTGCACCTTGTACATTTTTTGAATCATTCAAATGAATGACATGCAGTTTATCTAGTCCAACAAGACGATCAAATTCATCTAATACGTCATCAAAATGGGACATGTCATATCCCGCATCATGCATATGACATGTATCCATGCATACACCATAAGAATCTTTCTGATTCAAATGTGCAAGAATATATGCAAGATGTTCCAATTGATATCCAACTTCACTGCCTTTGCCTGCCATTGTTTCTAAACAGATCACAATACCTTCAGGAATATGCGTTGCATTCAGATGATCAATTGTTGTCTGTAAACCCTGTTCTAGCGTTGTTGTCGTATAAGAACCTGGATGGAGAACCATGTATTTTGCACCAAGTGCTTTAGTACGAATTGCTTCCTGTTCAAGAAAACTGACAGCGAGTTCACCAACTTCTTTTTTTACAGAGTTTGCGGGATTGATGATATATGGTGCATGAACAATCATTCTATCAAATGGAATTCCATGTTCTTCCAGCAATGCATGTGCCTGCGCAATATGCATCTTTTCTATATCAACACGGCGTGTATTCTGTGGCGCACCTGTATAAAGCATTAATGCATTCGCTTCATACGACAAAGCTTCTTCTACAGCACCTTCAAGATACTTTGGTGATTTCATCTGTACGTGAGAACCGATGATCATTCTAATCCTTCTCTTTCTTTTCTTGCTCGTTCTTTATACATTGCTTTCTTTTCTTCTCTGATCTTAGAACGAATCATTTCTCTTTTCTTCTTCTGATAGATTTTCGCAATCGCGTTCTTTCTCTTTTTCTTATAGCCAGGTTTTACTTTTGTATTTTTCTTGTTGTTATAAACCATGGCAATCTTCTTATCAAGTTCCGTATCATCTTTTCTCTGATACTTGATACCATATCCTCTCAAGTCATTCCATGTACCATTCTTAAATCTACGATGTTCAAACTTGATACCACGCTTCTGTAAAGAACGAATTGCTGCATCATCTTCTTCATGATATAAAGCAAAGCATGTACCCTTGCTTCCAGCTCTACCTGTTCTACCCGCACGATGTACATAGTATTCCAGATCGTTAGGGAAACCACAGGAAATAACGTGTGTTACTTCTGCAATATCAATACCACGCGCTGCAAGGTCAGTTGCCACAACATATGTATTTTCTCCCGTAGCGATTGCTTTCATGGACTGTTTTCTTTGACGGCTTGTCAAATCACCATGAATTTCAGAAACACTTAAGCCATTCTTTCTTAATTCTTCCGCAATTGTACTCGCTTCTTTTCTTGTATTTGCGAAAATCAAACAAACATAAGGCTGGAAACCCGGAAGAATTGACATGATTGTTTCTGTAAAACTGTGATGATAACAAGGAACAAGAACATGTGTAATATCTGGATTGAAACGTACTGCTTCCCCAATCTGGAATGTTACTGGATGATGCATATACTTTTTAATAAATGGTTTCAACTGATCAGGCATTGTAGCTGAGAAAGCCATCATCTGTAAATTCTCACTCATTCTTCCCGCAAATGCATCAATCTCATCTAAGAAACCATATTCTAATGTCATATCCGCTTCATCAACAACTAAGATCTTAGCTTTATCAATACGCAAAGCACCTTCATTCAAGAATAGATCCTTGATTCTACCAGGTGTACCAATTGCGATGTGTGGCTGTTGCTTATTCAGCTTTTCAATGTCTTTTTCTCTATCCTGTCCACCAACATATAAAGATACTCTTAATGCTGGTAATACATCAGACATAACTCTTGCCATTTCATAGATCTGAAAAGCAAGTTCACGTGTAGGCGCTGTGATTACTGCCTGACATTCATTGCAATCCACATCAATCTTTTCAAGAATTGGGATTAAAAATGCATGTGTTTTACCAGAACCTGTAGCACTCAATCCAATGACATCCTTTCCTCTTAAGCTGCTAGGAATGACATCTTCCTGAATTGGTGTTGGCTGTGTGAAGTGATTTACTTCAATAAATTTTTTTGTATACTCTTTTAAATTAAAATCTTCAAATTTTTTCATTTTATCACCTATAATGATTATACTAGAATTCTGTACTTGAGAGAGGTGTCTTTATGGAAATTATTTCTGTTGTTCCACGTGGGTATTGCCAAGGTGTTGTTCGTGCGATTCAGATAGCACGTAAAACAGCACAGGACAATCCTGATACCCCTGTATATATGCTTGGGATGATTGTTCACAATCAATTTGTTGTTGATGCTTGCAAAGCTATTGGCATCCGCTTTGTCGAAGAAGCAGGAAAAACAAGAAGTGAACTGCTCGATAGAATCGACTCTGGCATCGTTATTTTTACAGCACACGGTATCAGTGATGATGTAAAAGAGAAAGCTATCCGCAAAGGTCTAAAAGTAGTTGACGCTTCGTGTCTAGATGTCATTAAGACACATGACCTTGTAAAGCAGCACATTCAACAAGATGGTGATGTACTATACATTGGAAAAAAAGGTCATCCAGAATCAGAGGGAACAGTCTCCCTTTCCAAGCGTGTACATCTTATCACAAGTTGTGAAGATATCCAAAGATTAGATGGATTAAAAAATGTATTAATTACAAATCAGACAACACTTTCCATCTTAGATACTTCTGCAATCATTGAAGAATGTCTAAAGAAATATCCAGATGCAATTGTTGCAAAAGAAATATGCAATGCGACAAGAGTTCGTCAGGAAGCTGTCATGCATCTAAAAGATACAGATGTACTCATTGTTGTCGGAGATGCCCGCAGCAACAATTCTAATCAGCTTAGAAAAATTGCATTAGCATCCGGTATCAAAGAAGCATATCTCATTGATTCCATCAAAGATCTCAAAGAAGAAATGGTAAAAGAAAAGAACCGCATCGCAGTTACGAGTGGTTCTTCTACACCTAATGAATTAACGCAGCAGGTCATTACATTCTTAAAGCAGTATGCTTTAGATGGAAAATGGGATCTCCCAGAAGACATTACTGTTCGTCTGCTTTAAGGTCTGCAATTTCTTCTTCCGTTAAATAACGATATTCACCTGGCTTTAAGCTTCCATCTAAGACCAGGTTTTTCATACGCAAACGTTTTAGATATGTGACTTTATCTCCTAAAGCCTGGAACATGAATTTAATTTCATGATATTTGCCTTCTGTAATTGTTAACGTACAGCTTCTTGGTGAAATCATATTTACCTTGGCTGGTTTGTATGTTTCTCCATTGTAGGAAATACCTGACTGCAATCGAACAATATCATCTTCACTCATATCTAATGCATGTTCAACATAATATTCTTTTTCTACATGATGCTTTGGAGATAATAAAGTATGTGCTAAAGGTCCATCATTTGTTATGAGCAGCAATCCTTCTGTATCTTTATCTAATCTTCCACATGGAAACAAACCATTGTTATCTTCATAGATCAGATCCATGACTGTTGGAACATTACCTTCCGTTGCACTGATATATCCTGCTGGTTTATGCAGCATCAGATACATGTGTTCTTCATAGATGACAGGAATACCATCTAATGTCACTTCATCATTCACTTCATCAATCTGCATACTTGAAGTTTTCGCAAGTACACCATTGACTTTCACACGCTTTTCTTTCACAAGCTTTTTTACCTGTGATCTTGTACCAACGTGCGCGTTGCTTAACATTCGATCAAGTCTCATCTTGCACCTCTACGTAATAAACGATTACACATGCCTTTCAGTGAAATATGGAAAACAGCCTTTGGCAATTTCATCATATCTGATACAAGCACATATACAACAATTCCTGCTATACCAACAACTGCCAATTGTAATAGACATACAATTCTTCCATACGCAACCCAGCCAGGTCCAAAGAAGTTATATAATGCAAATACGCCATTCATTGCCAGACACGAAATCATAATACGAATCATACGTTTAATGATACGGCGATATTTGATAGAAAATTCTTTTCTGATTTTCAATAAGGACGCAATGATAATCGTTGCAGAACATAGACAGCTGGATACAATTGCACCTGTATATCCCATGATTGCCATCAATGGATAGAATGTTATGCACTTAATCGCAAATCCACATGCCAGGTAGAAAATGGATTGTTTTCTAAATCTTAATGTCAGCATCATGGAATTACAGATTGGTGTCATTGTTGTACAGAATCCAAGTAAACTTGACCATTGCAGACAAGTTACACCATACTTTAATTCATTGCCGCCATACATAATAAAGTAAATTGGTTCTGCTAAGGCAGCCATCGCAAAACATACAGGTAAACCAATATAAAGTACGGTATCCAGACAGTCTTCAATATTGATATTCAATGCTTTAAAGTCATGGTTTTCTAAAGATACTGTCATATAAGGAACAATACCTGCACTGAAACCAATAGAAAGAACCTGTGGAATCGATGTTAATTTATCACAGTTTGTCTCAATGATTGAATAAATCAGTTTTGCTTCATCATATCCCATACCTAGCTTTGTCGCAGCTGGAATAAAAAATTGCGTATTAATCAACGTTTGAGAGTTGCCAAGAATGGAAACAAGCAGATATGGAATAGAAAAGATAATAAATTCTTTTAAGATTTTATATTTGTCTACTGCTTCTTCCTGCTGTTCTTCTGCTAACTGTTCAATTTCAGGAAAATGTTTTCGATCAAAGAACATCAACTGGATCAAAGCAAATATACCACCAATACTTGTACCTAAAACGGCTGCATAGATACCAAGAATCTGATCCATATGAAAGATATATACAACGATTGCACCAACACCTAATAAGAATAAAACACGGGCTAACTGTTCTGTAATCTGTGTATTGGCATAAATCTTTAATTCTTTCATTCCTTGATAATATCCACGATATGAATACACAACAGGAATAATAAACAATGCTAAAGAAAGAATCACAAACGTATTACGCATACGGATAATATCTGTGTCTGTTGCCTGAGATCCCAATACACTATGTGCAAGTGGTGTTGAAATCAAAATAAATAATAAGGAAATCACAAATCCAGAAACCATCAAGATTGCTGTTGAAAGCTTTCTAACAAGGGCTACAGTTTTATAGTCATTTTTATTTGCATATTTTGCGACAATTGCGGCAATCGCAAATGGAAGTCCAGCACTGCATATCTGTAAAAGTACATTGTAATATGTATATGCTGCAGAATAATAAGACAGGTTTGCCTGTCCTACGATCTGTTTAAAAGGAATGATATAAAACATTCCAATCAGTTTAGAAATAAATACACCTGCAGAAGAAGTTAAAGAACCCGCAATAAAACCTTGTTTTACCTTCTTTTTTGTTTTATCACTCATCACTTACTCCTTTTCTGCTTTCTTGTATTCATATCCTTCAGTATTTAAATGATAAGAAAAGAATTCTCTTGTTTCTTTTGTGCGTTTTGCATTTTTATACTGTACTAAAATTTCTAGATCCACACCATCTTCACTGCATTCCCCACTCATAGCAAGGCCTTTTGCATATCCTTGGGAAGCATTGACTTGTCCAGGAATCAAAGAGCAGCTGTCTTCAAAAATACCTAAAGATGGCATCATTTTATCTGCATCATCATATGGTGTGTTATTTTCAACTGCGATCATTACAACATCATACATTGCAATTTTTGCTTCATCTACAACAATTGCGTAACGATATGTACCATCTGGTATCTGGCTCATTTCTAAGGCAATATTAAAATTCTCACTAGAATCTTTAAACTTCTGTGTCTTACTGACAATATCATAATACGTTTGATATTCTTCAATCTTTTCATCATTCACTTTCTGTGGTGATTTTCCACATCCAGACAAAAAAATAACAAATGCTAATAAAAGTTTTGTTAATGTATTCATTCTATACCTCGCTAGAGATTATAACACAAAAGATGGAAGAGTACCTTCCATCTTAGACAATACGATTAGAATGTAATTACAAAGTAATTCTTTTTACCTTTTTTCAAAATTGTAAATTCTTCATTGACAGCATCGCTCTTCAGAAGCTTTGCCTCAAGATCATTTACCTTATTTCCATTGACAGAAATAGAACTTTGCTGGATGAGTCTTCTTGCTTCACCCTTACTCTTGGCAATTTCAGCAGCTACAAGTGCATCAATTAACAATGTACCATCTTCACAATGTGTTTTCTTAGCATCTACAAGACCTTCTTTTAATTCTTCACTGGATAATGTCATGATATCACCATGGAAGAAAGTTTCAGTGATCTTCTTTGCTTTTTCTACACCTTCTTTGCCATGAACCATTTCTGTGAGTTCTTCTGCCAATGCCATCTGTGCTTCACGCTTTTCAGGAGCAGTTTCAACGCACTTCGCTAATGCTTCAATTTCTTCAACAGATCTTAATGATAGACGCTTCAAATAGTCTACAACATCTGTATCTGGTGTATTCAGCCAGAACTGATAGAATTCATAAGCATTTGTTCTTTCAGGATCCAGCCAGATATTCTTGCCTTCAGACTTGCCAAACTTAGAACCATCACTCTTTGTAATCAATGGTGAAGTGATGCCCCAGACTTTTGCGTCATCTCCTTCAACCTTACGGATAAGTTCCATTCCACTTGTTAAGTTGCCCCATTGATCAGAACCGCCAATCTGAATACGGCACTGGTATGTCTGATATAAATGCAGGAAATCCATTGCCTGTAAGATTGTATAAGAAAATTCTGTATAAGATAAACCAGAGTCTAATCTCTTCTTGATTGTATCTTTCTGAAGCATGTAAGCAATATTGAATAACTTGCCATAGTCTCTTAAATAGTCTAACAATGACATTTCACCTAGCCAGTTGTTATTATTTTCCATGATAGCAGCATTATCACCATCAAACTTCAAGAACTTGCTTAACTGTGTTTTAATGCATTCAGCATTGTGTAATACTTCTTCATGTGTTAAAAGCTTTCTTTCTGTTGTTGGACGTGGGTCACCAATCATGCCTGTAAAACCACCACATAAAGCAATTGGTGTATGACCAGCATCCTGGTATCTTCTTAATAAAATGATCTGCTGAAGATGACCTACATGCAGGGAATCTGCAGTTGGATCAAAACCACAGTATACTGTCATATGATCATTTAATGCATTGACAAGACCATCATAGTCCGTAACATCCTTTACAAGGCCTCTCCACTTTAATTCTTCAATAAAATTCATATATTTTCCTCCTAGACGCCATATAAAAAGCGTCCTCATCATCTAAGGACGCTTTTAGCGCGGTACCACCTTAGTTTACACAACACTGTGTACACTCATAACACTGTAACGTAGTAGATACGTTCTACCTTTTGAGATAGAAAGCTCCAAGGCGTATTCAACATTTCATCTGTTCTATCCTTTTCACCAACCCAGGATTTCTCTCAACAACAGATCAAAGTCTACTTGTCCTCTTCATTGCTTATTTAATTTTAATTAACTACGACCGTTTGTCAATCTTTAGTTGACTGACGAGGTGTAAATAAATATGACAGTTCAATAGAATCTTCCTGTTCTTCTTCACTCTGCAGCATTTTTGTCATCACACGCATGCTCACTGCACCTAAGTCATAGCTAGGAATGGAGAATGAAGAAATCTGAGGTCTCATGACACTGTTATATTTAGAATCAATCACACAGACAACTTCCAGATCATTTGGTACATCAAGCTGATTTTCTCTTGCAGAGTTGATAACAGCCATTGCCTGGGAGTCACGATTTGCAATAATCAAATCATATGAATGATCCTTTAAATGTTTAGACAGGAAACTGTAAGAAGTTCTATCTTCAGCAGGAATCTTCAAGAAACCATTAAATTCCTTGTTTCTTTGTTTAAAAGCTTTTTCTGCACCCTTGACCATCTGATCACATGTATATGGATTCTTACGATCTTCTAGAATTGCAATCTTTTCCTTGCCTTCTTCAAGATATTTACTTGTTAACTCATAAATGGCTTTTTCAATATCTACATATACAGAACATAAACGTTCACCACTGACATGATTACCAATCATGACAATTGGAATATTATATTTAGACAATTCGTTTACTTCTTCAATCTTCAATTTGTCATTATAAATTACAACGCCATCAACATGGGATTTGATAATATCTTCGACAACAGAAGAAATATCTGTAATTCCAGCAGTAATCGTATGAAGCATAATGTTGTAGTTATAGATTTTAGCTACATCGATCAAACCATTAATGATTTGCCCAGTATATGTAAAAGATGCTTCAGGAACAACAAGACCAATTGTTGTGGATTTCTGTAAAGCAAGTCCCTGTGCGATTGCATTTGGCTTATAGCCAAGTTTATCTACAGCAGCCTGAACTCTTTCTCTTGTTCCACCTTTTACTACATTACTTCCATTGATTACTCGAGATACCGTAGCCAAAGAAACACCAGCTTCCTTCGCTACATCGTAAATAGTTACACGTTTCATTTATGAAAAACTCCTTCTTAATTTTTAAATAGATTTTTGAGTGCTTCTGATCCTTTTTCTACAATATCATTTGCACCTTTCTTTGCTTTTTCTAAAGTATCCTGTACTTCTGGCTTATTCAGGAATTCATCTGCAGCAGTAACGATTTTCTTTGTACCTTCCGCAACTTTTTTACTAGCGGAATCATATGCATTGGATAAATTCTCTTTTGTCTTTTCATCAAGATGTTCATCTACATATTTAGTTGCCGTTTCAGATGCATTCTTAACAGATTCTTTTGCTTTATCAGCATATTCCTTCACTTTTGGATCATTGGAAATTTCATCAATTTTTATTTTGGCAAGATCAACCGCCTTGACTGCATTTTCCTTGATATATGCAATTGTCTTCTGTACATCTGGATTTGCTGATACGTTCTGTGCTTTTTCTTTAATATCTGAAATTGAATTTTTCAATGTGTTCACAGTTGCATTTTTGATTTCCTGAATTTTCTGCATTCTTTCATCAGCAGCTTCATTATTATTTTCAGCTTCCAATTCTTTTTCTTCACTGAGTTCAGCAATTTTCTTCTTTAAATCTTCTACTGTCTGTTCAATTGAATCAATAGGTTCTTTTTCATCATTGAAATCAACATTTTTATTATTTTCACTCATGATTTTCTTCCTCCACGATTTCTTCTTCGCCCTTGTTGAATTTTTCTTGTACTGCTGATTGAATCTTTGTTACATTTTCTGAAGCAAAATCTGTAGCTTTCTGTAATACTTCACTTGTTTTATCGTGAACCTTATCTAGAGAATGTGAATATTTCACCGCAGTATCTAATGGTGCCTGAAGTTTTTCCATACTCTTTTCTACATCCTTGATTGTTGGATCTAGATTCTTGATTGTCTCATGAATTGAATCAATCATTTCCCATGCTTTTTTTAACAATACACATAAAAAGATCAATACAACAGCCCAAAGAATAGGCAGTAACTGTTCAGACACGTTTGCTAAATCTAAAATTAATGCGTCCATATCTTCTCCTTTTATAATTACTTAGATTATTATATTGGAGAATGAAAAAATTTTCAAGGCCAATTGTTAGCGCTCACACATAATCTATATTTTGTATATATTATTCGATAAAAATCCTTGTTTTTTCATAAAGAAAACTCATATAGAAAACTATATGAGTCTTGATTTTATTGAATTTTCTTTAAAAGATTTGCCAATCCGTAAATATCTTTACTTGACATAAACAAGAAACATGCTGGTCTTTCTTTTGCGAGCAGTTCTGCACCTTTCTCATCTTCTGTAATGACATTAGAATCTGGAATCATCTTCTGCAGATATGTGATATCAATATCTGTTCCATCCTGCTTGTCATCAATACTTGTGAAATCACAAAGATAAACAGCATCCGCTTTCATCAACTGTTTCTTAAAGTCTTCCGCAAAATACTTTACACGAGAAGCACGATGTGGTTTAAATACCGCAACAAGTTTCTTGTCAGGGAATCTTTTTCTCGCTGTATCAATTGTTACGCCAACTTCTGTTGGATGATGTGCATAGTCATCAATAAAGATATTATCTTCATGTTTTTCTACAACAAATCTTCTCTTGACACCTTTGAAATGAGACAGGCCTTCTTCAATCAAGTCTTTTGGAATCCCTTCTAGAATAGAAACACCAATGACAGCTAAAGAATTCAATAACAGGTGATGTCCAACAAGTGGTGTGGAGAAATGACCAAATGGTTTTCCTTCAAATATTACATCAAAGTCCATGCCATCACTTCTTTCATCAACATTGACAGCCTGAATATCATCTGTATCTTCTAGACCATACCAGTATACTTTTGTACCAGACAGCTGCAGCATTCTTGCCTGTTCATCTTCACCATAGATGATCATTGCTTTTGTAACGTTCTTTGCAAATTCTTCATAGGAACTTCTATAATCCGCTTTATCCTTGAAATAATCAACATGATCGATTTCTACGTTTGTTACAATAGCATATTCAGGATGATATGCTAAGAAGTGTCTGCGGAATTCATCAGATTCCAGACAGAAATATTCTGTATCCTTTTCAAGATGTCCTGTGCCATCTCCAATGAGGTATCCTGTTTTCTTATACTGTCCCATTACAGTAGACAACATACCTGTTGTAGTTGTTTTTCCATGTGAGCCAGCAATAGAAATCAAATGATAGTTCTTCAAGAAATCACCTAAGAATTCATGATATCTAGCGCAGATACAAGTTGAATTGTTTCTTGCGGCGATAACTTCAGGGAAATCCTCTAGAAATGCATTGCCAATAATGACATGCATACCATCTTTGATATTTGCAGGATCAAAGTCATAGATTGGAATATTTCTCTCAATCAATCCTTGTTCTGTAAAGAAATGCTTTGAAAGATCAGATCCACTGACCTCATTTCCAAGATCTTTTAACATGCATGCCAAGGAAGACATACCTGTTCCTTTGATACCAATAAAATAATAATTCATTAGTCTAGACCTTCATCATCTGGGAACAATGTCTTGTCTAAAACCATTGTCTGATCATTTACTGGCTGTTTTTTTGGTGCAGGTGCTTCTGGATGAACATCTTCTTTAAATTCATTATCACTAGCTAATAGAATATCATCTAATGAGAATTCAGGAATATCATCTTCAGCTTTATAATTCTTCGCATTGCCAACTGTCTTTTCCAATACTTCACTCTTTTCAACAGTATCTGCAATCATGCTTGGTGCGTCTTCTGAATCTGCACCATACATTGGAGAAATAATTGGAGTGATATTAGAATCATTCTTGATTTTTTCTGTTGCACTGTACTTGCGAGCAGTATTCTTAACAGCGTTTAAATCCTTTTCATCAACACCGAAAATTGGTGAGATAACTGGTTTAAACTGATATCCTGTTACTGTTGGCGCTGGCTTTGGCTTGCTATTTGCAACTGGTTTAGCAACTGGTTTTGATGCTGGCTTCACAATTGGCTTTTCTTCCACTTTTTCTTCTGTCAATGTAATGCCAAGCTTTTTAGCTGGCTTTGGCTCTTCTTTCTGTTCTACCTGGAATAAAGAATCAAAAGAAGGTTCTACCGTTTTTTCAGCAACTGGCTGATTTACATCAATATTATTGAAAGATGGCTGTTCATTCCTGACGACAGGAGCAGGTTGAACAGGTGCTGGAGCAACAGGTTCTGCAACTGGCTGTTGTTCTGGAACAACATGGTGTTCTTTCTTGAAACGTTTAGGTTTTTCTTCAATTTCTTCCTCTTCGTCTTCCATATCATCATCTTCTTCGAATAAAAGATTCTGTAATTTCTTTAACATTATGGATCTCCTTTCCCGTCATATTCGTTTTGTGACAATAATCCATGAATAATTTTATCACAAAATATATGATTTTTAAGCCTTATTCTGAAACATCCTCAGAATTTGTGAACTGTTTTTGTCCATCTTCATTTCTCTGAGATGTATCTTCTTTACTGGATGGTTCTTCAAACAGTTCTTCAATTCTTCCACTTTCAGGAACAACTTGTTTAAATAGCTCAATTTTTTCGGATTTATAATTTACTGTATTTCTATTTGCATAAGCATCAATGACTTTCGCATCATTGACTTTGACACTTCTAGCAATCTGCATCATATCTTTTACAATTTCAACAGAACTTAATGCATCCTCTACTGCATAAAAGATTACCGTATCACTTGTAAACTCCGTCATATACCATCCATTCTTTTCATAGATGTTTACAACATAGCGATGTGTTGCTTCTTCACTATCTGCATATTCACCTTCACTATGAACAACAGGATCAAGAAAGCTGACAAGCGCTGTATTAGACGTTGCATCATCTTTCTGAGTGATGGAAGCAACATTTAAATTCATCACAAACCGTTTTCCATGATCATTGAGCACTGTAGAAATTGAAGTAGATGTGTGTCTGCCAATCGATGGTGCAAGATAATAGGAATACAATGGTTTATTCATATTTGAATCAAAGATCTTCGCAGATAATGCCTGCTGCAAGACAGTATCAATTTCATCTTGCAGCTGAATGTTCTTTTTTACAGTACATCCACATAAGCTCATCGCTAAGATCAATATACAAATAACTTTTTTCATGATATTCACTCTTTATGATCAACAACTGCACACAATCGATAGATCGGCATACCCTGTTCCATAAACTTGCTTTCATATTCAGTAATTGCATCTTCAGAATGTTCTTCTCTTCTAAAATCAACAGAGAAATCTGTCAACGTAAAACCATTCTGCAAGAAATATAGAACACTGTCTTCAAACAGATCTTTATTATCTGTCTTCATTAATATCTTTCCATTTTCATTCAAAAGTGTCTTATAAATATTTAAAAACTTTTCAGAAGAAAGTCTTCTTTTATGATAATGCTTCTTTGGCCATGGATCAGAAAAATTCAAATGAATGACATCAATTTCATTTTCTTCAAACCAGTCCAGCATAAATTCAGCATTTCCACAGATCATATGATTGTTAGACAAATCATAATTTTCTTCCACTGCTTTTCTTGCGGCAACCGCTGCTGCACTTGGATCTCTTTCAATACCTACCCATGCAGCTTCTGGATACATTTTAGACATCTGACGAAGATAATCCCCTTTGCCCATGCCAATTTCAACATGAAGAATATCTTTATTCAACATCTTCTTCCATTGTCCTTTATAGTCTTGCGGCGTACTTGTAATATAGTCAGAATGTTCTTCCATCCATCCTTCTGCCCATTTCTTTTTTCTCATTCTCATATGTAATACCTCAAATCATCGTTATTTTACCATGGAAACGATAAGATACTCAATCTATAGCCGTTTCATTCACATTCGTAGAAAATTGCATGTCTGTTATTTTCTGTGCAGTATAGAATGGGATCATGCAATGTTCAAAATGACCATATTCTATATCTTTTCCAGAAACTGTGTAACTGTCTCTTGTGCCTTCCAGTGTAATATCTTCTAATTTTTTTTCTTGTAGAATGTCATATAAAACTGTTGAAGCAATCTGATACTGTTTCTGATATGTATAAACATCTAAAGCAGTCCATGAATCTTCATCATTCGCCCGTATATAAATTTGATCTAGATCTTGCCTGCAGGAAGCAATCTCCTGTTTGGAATAATCTACAAGTGCATCATAGTTTTGATAAATCACACTATTTAATAAATGTGGTGTATCAATTTCTTCAAAATTTTTTAAATTAGAAATTGAAATTACTTCTTTTCCATTTGTAAATTTAACATGCAGTGGATAATTTAATGTTTTATCAGAGTATTGTGCATTTTCTTCAATAACACCACTTTGAAATTTCATTAATAATGCATATGCCTCTTTCAATTCATCACGATTTTTAAATTCCTTCAGGAAAATGATTTCTGACTTGTATCCATCTAGAAAACGATAAGATATGTTAAAAAACTTACATAAATCCTCATAAGAAGATAGATAATGATCCATCACAATTGTCTGATAATTATTCATCAATACATTTGTTTCATAAAACGAAGCAGAATCCATTGTATGATGATCAATTGTCTGCCACTGTAATCCGCGATCAAAAGATTCCTGAAATGTCCATACCGTATCCTTGTTTACTTTTTTTACACTGATCATTTTTGCCTTTGAAGACTTTGTCGTCTGCAGATTGTAATCAGAAACATCAGCACTTGTATAGCGAATCACTTTACTTTGACAAGAAGACAATAACAAACCCAAAACCAATATCAGTATTCCTTTTTTCATATTCCCTCCTTAATCAAAGAAAGGCCTCAAACGAGGCCTGTCAATTATTCTGCAGTTTCTTCCTTTTTCTTGAATACACGCTTTTCAACGTTTGCTTCATTCTGAGGTTTGAAACTTCTTCTTTCACCTTTGTGTGGACGAGAAGGCTTTTGTGGTTCTACATAACCTTCTGGCTTTTCAAGACATTCCTTCGCAGATACCTTGATCTTTCCACTTTCATCAATATTGATGACCTTTACATGAACTGTATCACCAACATGCAATTCTTTCTTGATATCATCTACTCTTTCCCACTTCAGCTGAGATACATGCAGAAGTCCATCTGTGGAACCAAATAATGTAACGAATGCAAATGAATCACGTACTTCAGATACAACTGCATCATATTCTTCGCCAACCTTAGCTTCACGAATGAGGTCTTCAATCATCTGTCTTGTCTTATCAAGAACTTCCTGGCTTGTATGATAGAGAACTACCTTGCCATTATCATCAATATCGATCTTAACGTTATCGCATTCAGCAATAATCTTATCAATTGTTTCTCCACCCTTACCAATGACAATTCTGATCTTGTCTGTTGGAATTGTAAATGTAGAGAATTTTGGAGCCCACTTAGATAATTCCTTACGTGGTTCACTGATTGTAGCTTCCATGTTATCTAAGATCTGCATTCTGCCCTTATGTGCCTGCGCAAGAGCTTCTCTTAAGATATCCATAGAAATACCTGTAACCTTGATATCCATCTGTAAAGCTGTGATACCTTCACGTGTACCAGCTACCTTAAAGTCCATATCGCCATAGTGGTCTTCTGCACCCTGAATATCTGTCAAGATTGAATATGTATCGCCAACAGTAATTAATCCCATTGCAACACCAGCGACCATTCTCTTGATTGGAACACCTGCTGCCATTAATGACATTGTTCCAGCACAGATAGATGCCTGAGAAGAAGAACCGTTAGATTCACATACTTCAGCGACTGTACGGATTGTATATGGGAATTCTTCTACAGATGGCAATACCTGAAGAAGTGCTCTTTCTCCTAATGCACCATGTCCAATTTCTCTACGGCCTGGTGTACCCATTCTGCCAACTTCACCAACAGAGAATGGTGGGAAGTTATATTGATGCATGAATCTCTTTTCTGTCACTGTTGTAAGATCTTCAACTAACTGTGCATCAGATAGAGGACCTAATGTTGTAACAGAAATAACCTGTGTTTCTCCACGAGTAAACATAGCAGAACCATGTACACGTGGCAATAAATCAACCTGTGAGTTTAATGGACGTAATTCATCAAGCTTACGGCCATCTGGTCTAACCTTATCTTCAGAAATCAATCTTCTGATTTCAGCAGCTTCAACTTCTACACAATATTCAGCAGCCTGCTTCTGTGCTTTGATCTGTGCAGCTTCATCTTCATATTCCATTGCACCGATTTCTTCAACCATCTGGTTCTTTAATTCTTCGATACGGCCATAGCTTTCAAGCTTACCCTTAATAGAAACAGCCTTACGAATTTCATCAGCAGCATGTTCATCAACATATGCCTTGATAGATGGATCAATTTCATAAAGAACAACTTCCATCTTTTCCTTCGCACATTCAGCAATAACTTCTTCTTCAATTGCACATAATTCCTTGATTGCATCATGTCCAATCTGTAAAGCAGTTAACATTTCTTCTTCACTGACTTCTTTTGCACCAGCTTCAACCATGTTGATTGCCTGCTTTGTACCAGCAACTGTCAAAGATAATACTGCTCTTTCAGCCTGTTCAACAGATGGGTTGATCACATATTCATCATCAACTTTCGCTACAATAACACCAGCAACTGGACCGTTGAATGGAATGTTAGATACACAAAGTGCTAATGAAGAACCAAATAAAGCAGTCATTTCACTGCTAGCATCTGGATCACAAGACATAACTGTATTTACAACCTGCACTTCATTACGGAAACCTTCTGCAAATAAAGGACGAATTGGTCTATCAATCAAACGAGCAGTTAAAGTAGCATGCTCTGTTGGTCTACCTTCTCTTCTTAAAAATCCTCCAGGAATCTTTCCTGCAGCGTACATTTTTTCATTGTACAAAACTGTTAATGGGAAGAAGTCTGTATCCTTTGCCTGATTACTTGCAGTAGCTACAGATAATACAACTGTATCATCGTATCTAACAACAACACTTCCTCCTGCCTGTTTGGCAATTTCACCATTTTCAACTGTTAATGTTCTTCCGTGAAATTCCCAGCTTTTCTTAAACTTTTCCATTTTTCTTTTCTTTTCCTTTTCACTATTCGACTTTTTTAATCACGTAACGTTAGCAATTATATCACAGATAACTATATAAAACTATGAATATTTACGCTTAAAAAACAAGCGATGAATCGTGATTCATCACTTGTTTTCTTTGATTAGTTTTTCTTTTTGAAGATGTGAAAACTGTTTGATTTCATATTCTCTTTTCATTGCCTGTATACGATCTTCAAATTCTTCAAAATATGCAATTCGAAGCGGATGATGCGTTCTCGTATATTTTGCACCTTTTCCTTTACAATGCATTGCAAAGCGTCTATTAAGATCATTTGTCCATCCTGTATAATAGGAACCATCTTCACATTCCAGTATATATACATAATTCATTCAACAGATTTCAAGCTTTCTACCATTGCAATTGCGGAAAGTTTCTTACGCATCAGAAGATTCACAAAAATTCCAAAGGCTGCCGTCAATATGACAGACAAGAATAAACTGAGCGGCATAACATCTACGCCATACATCACATACGAGAATTGCAATTCACGCATGATCCAATGATGAATTGCAATGCCAAGAGGCAATCCTGCAACAGCTCCAAGCAATGTCAGTACATTATTTTCTTTATAGACATATGACTGCACTTCTTTCTTTCTAAAGCCAAGTACCTTGAGCGTTGCGATTTCTCTTTGTCTTTCAGAAATATTGATATTCATCAGGTTGCCTAGTACAACAAATGCCAATGCCATAGAAGAAACAATCAATATAATAATAATATAATTTAATGTGCTGACCATCTGATTAAAGTTTTCTAAAGTGACATCATAGAAACTGATGGAATCAATATGGGAATCATTTGCAAGCATCTTCTGCAGATGTGTAGAATCATCTGTTGAACATGTGATAAACATCGTATCATCTTCTAATGTTGTATCAAACAGTTTTTCATACAATGGTTTAGAAATAAATGCATAATGCTGAATATACATTTCACAGATTCCACTGACCTGTACTTTCTTTCTGATACCCTTTTTACTTTCAATTGTAACCGTATCACCAGTGTGAATATTTAGATCTTCAGACAGCTTTTCAGAGATGATAATACCTTCATCTGTTAATGGAATTGGCTGATGTCCTTTTCTTGTACGTAACGTATACAGCTGTTCAATTTCTGCATTGTTTTCAAATACCTGTGTCAGTACCGTTTCATCTTCATCATTAAATGTAACAATACCTGTATAAGATACTGCTGTCAGGTTGCTTGCTGCTTCTTTATCAGCATTTACTTTTTCAATGAGTGTTTTTTTGTCTTCACTTGATATTTCCGCATTGATTTTAGCAGAGCCATCATAGTGAGTGATATCTGTAAACTGAAGTTTTACCATCTGATTGATGGAATCTCGAATGCCAAATCCAATCACCATTAAAGCAGAACATCCACCAACACCAATGACCGTCATAATCAAACGACGCTTATAGCGTAATAAATTTCGAACAGTCACTTTCCATGTAAACGATAAATGATTCCAGATAAAACCAATATGTTCAATGAATGTTGATTTTCCTAGCTTTGGAGAAGCTGGCCGCAACAATTGTGATGGTACTTCTTTCATGGATTGATGACATACATAGTATGTTGTAAAACACATGACAATAAGAAATGAAATCGTTGCGATGATAATCAAATGGAAAGGAATATATAAATGCATGTCTGGTTCGATATAAAGCATTTTCCAGGATTCATAGATGATTTTTGGAAATGTTAATGTTCCGATGATAGAACCAATAATACATCCAATCAAAGTTGCGCTGAATGCATAGAATAAATATTTAAATGCACATTGAAACTGTGTATAGCCAAGCGCTCTTAATATTCCAATCTGTCCTCTTTCTTCATCAATCATCCGCGTCATTGTTGTAAGACAAACTAAAGCAGAAACAAGGAAAAAGAAGACAGGGAAAATATTACCAATTGCGGCCATCTGATCTACAGTTCCAGAATATGTTTCCATACCATAATGCTGTGTACGATCTAAAACTGTCCATTTTGCCTTTTCTAGATCTTCAATATCCTGTTTTGCCTTATCAAGTTTTTCTTTTGCTTCATTTAACTTTTGCTGACCAGTTTGTCTTTGTTCTTCCAGTGTCTGTTTTCCTTCTTCTAAAGAAGTTTCTCCCTCGTTGATCTTAGATGTATTGTTTTTGATTTCTGCCCATCCAGAATCAATCTGTGACTGGGAAGAAGAACGTGTTGCTTCTAACTGCTGATAAGCAGCATCCAGTTGTGACTGTCCAGAAATAACTTGTGTCATGCCTTGTTCATATTGTGCTAAGCCATCATCATATTCTTTGATCTTTGCACGTATTTCATCGATTGACATGCCAGCTTCTTCAATGATTTTTGCCTGTGCTTTATCAATGATAGATGCAACAGTAGAAACAAGAATCTTTCCATCATTTAAATTGCTGTCTGGTGGAAGGAATGCACTGAATTTCTTTAACTGTTCTAGTAATTCCTGATATTGCGGATCATCACTGAGATCCTTATCTTCTTCTGGAAGACGAGATTTGATAGAACCTAACGTATCATAAGTATTCACAAGATTTTTTGCCCGACTGACTTCATCTGCATGTTCATCTAACTGTTTTTTACCATCTTCCAGTTTTGCTTTTGCCTGGTTTAATTCGTTTTGCTTTTCATCAAGTGTTGCCTGATTCAAACTGATTTGTTCATTTAATGTATTTTGAGAATCTATCAGCGTCTGTTTTCCTGAAGCAATCTGTTCTTTTCCACTTGCCAGTTCATCTTCCGCATCTTCTAATTGTTTCTCTCCATCTTTGATGCCATCATTGAATTCTCTTAATGCATCTCTATATTCTTCATAGCCTTCCTGGTATTTTTCTTTTGCCTGTTCAATGATCGTATCTCTTCTATGTTTGCTTTGAACAATCCCTAGATCCTGGATATCTTCTTTTACTTCTGCACAATATTCTTTATATGCATCAGAAAAAGCATATAAGCTCTTTCCTTGTTTGGTTAATACATTGATTTCTGTGAAATAATCCATAGAAAATGCATCAGAAGGAATATACATATATGTCGCAATATATTGATTCGATAATGTAGAAGTTTCTTTTGTTTCATTGATATATAAAGGTGTATCAACTAGACCAACAACTTTTACTTTTTCAACGCTCAAAAAATCGGATAAGTCATGTTCAGGGCGAGATAGCGTAATTTCATCTCCAACTGCAAAAAGATCCGTCATCTCTGTTCCACTTTCACATACAACTTCATTTTCTTTTTGTGGAAGACGTCCTTCTTTTAATACAAATTGATTGATTTCATTATTAGCATCATAGGAATGCACTCTTGTAACTTTTGACATACGAGAGTTGCTTGCCAGTACATCAACAAACTTGCTGCCTTCTGCTTTATCAACTTGACTCATTTGCGATATCGCATCTACATCTTCATCATCAAATCCATAATTTGAATAAATTGTAATATCTTTCAAGTTTGTATCATCTGCATAGGCATCTACATTTTTTCCCATGATATATGAACTGCCTGATACACCGACGAAAAAGGCAACACCAATAATGATAATTGCCACAAGTGAAAAGAATCTTCCTTTCGTATTCTGGATCAGTCTAACGATATCCTTTTTTTGCGTTTCGTATATTTTTACCATTCGATTGTTTCAATGTCCTGTGGATGTTCATTGACTGTATCAGATACAATCAACCCATTCTTAACTCTAAGTACACGATCTCCCATAGGAGTAATCGCAAGATTGTGTGTAATCACAATCACTGTCATATTCTGCTTTCGACAAGTTTCCTGCAAAAGCTTTAAAATCTGTTTGCCAGTCACATAATCCAAGGCACCTGTTGGTTCATCACACAATAAAAGCTTTGGATTTTTTGCCAGTGCACGTGCAATTGCTACTCTTTGCTGTTCACCGCCAGATAACTGTGAAGGAAAGTTGTTTTTACGATCCTGCAGTCCAACTTTATCCAGAATTTCATCTGGATCCAGTGGGTTCTTGCATATTTCTGTTGCCAGTTCAACGTTTTCTAACGCAGTTAAATTCTGTACCAGATTATAGAACTGGAACACAAATCCAATATCAAATCGACGATAATCTGTCAGTTGTCTCTCGTTCAAAGAGTCAATTCTTTTCCCATCTACTAGAATTTCACCACTTGTACATGTATCCATACCACCAAGAATATTTAATATTGTACTTTTTCCAGCACCAGAAGCACCCGCAACGACAATAAATTCTCCTTTTTCTACTTGAAAAGAAGCACCTGCTAATGCATGAATGTCTACTTCACCGACATGATATGTCTTTTTTACATCACGAAATTCAATATAACTCATCTTTTTTTACCTTACATGTATTATAAAAAAAACACTAGCTTTATGCTAGTGTCATTTTGCTTGAAATGTATTACTTTCTTAAGCCTAACTTCTGAACAAGATCTCTGTAACGGTTAACATCCTTGCTCTTTAAGTGAGCTAATAGACTTCTTCTACGTCCAACCATCTTTAATAGACCACGGTTAGAAGAATAGTCCTTCTTGTTAGCCTTCATGTGCTCTGTAAGAACGTTGATCTGTTCTGTTAATAAAGCAACCTGTACTTCTGTAGAACCTGTATCGCCTTCCTTACGGCCAAAGTTCTTTACGATTTCAGCTTTCTTTTCGTTTGATAACATTTTTATTTTCCTCTTTCTTTCTTATAACTTTTACACCGAGCATATCGTCAGAGGAACGGTATTCCCAGTCCTAAAAGCTTTGATACTATATCACTAATCCAATCGATGTGCAAGATTTATTGATGAATTACACCTGTAATAAATAAGACAAATAATACTGCAGTAATCAATCCCACAACGATATCTGCAATTGCGATGTAATAGAACTTGTCTTTTTTATCTGCATTTCTTTTCATGCCTAAAAATCCAAGCACTAGTGCAACAAGTGAAAAGATACCAATCTGGTTGAACAAGACTGATAAAACTGCACCAATCAATCCATACAATGGGAACATTGTATCAATTGCATTCTTGTTGTAATTCTTTTTCTTTCTGATTGCTGCATCTTTCTTGGCCTGTTCTTTTTCTTGTTCTATACGTTTTTCTTCAGCCATGAGCTCTGCTCTTTGACTTTTTTTCTTAATATTTGATTTTTTTAATCCACCTGCCATAATTTCTCCTACATCAGCTCTACAAGAATCGAATTCATAATTTCAAATCCTTGTTCGCTGCAACGAAAATATCCATTTTCTATTTCAACAAGATTTTTCTGCATCAAAGGTTTGATTTTTTCACCATAAACATCTATAAATGATGTCTGGAAACGCTCATCAAATGCATGAATGTTCATTCCTTGTTTCATTCTTAAAGACATCATAATATTTTCAAACATTTCATCTTTTTTATCTAAGAAAATTTCTTCCTGTTGAAATGGATCTTGTATATATTGTCTGATATCTTTACTTTTTTCATATCGGATATGATTTTCTTTCCCGCTTGCACCAGCACCACATCCATAAAAATCTTCATATCTCCAATATGCCTGATTATGTTGTGATTCATATCCTTCCAATGCAAAATTTGATACTTCATATTGATGATAGAAAGAAGCATTGAGTTTCTGTACGATCCATTCATACATATCAGCTTCTGTATCTTCATCCAGATGATCATATCCTTTTCTTTCAAAGACAGTGTTTTCTTCAATTGTTAAAGAGTAGAGTGATAAATGTGTTGGATGCAAAGACAATGCATCATTGACACTCTTCTTTAGAGACTCCATTGTTTGAAATGGTAAAGAATACATGATGTCTAATGAAATGTTTGTAATTCCATATTGCTTTAACAAAGAAACAACAGACTGAACACATGAAAATGTATGATGTCGATTCATCAGCTTTAAAAGCTTGTCTTCTGTTGTCTGCAGTCCGATTGAAACACGATTTACACCATGCTTCTTCAAAATCTGTATCTTTTCTTCTGTTAACGTTTCTGGATTGATTTCAATCGTATATTCTTTCACTTCAGATACATAACTGTCAAAAAGTGATAGTAATCTATCCAGTTGTCTTTCATTGAGACTTGTTGGCGTACCACCACCAATATAAATTGTCTTTAAACTAGAAATTTCTTTGCTTTCTATTTCTTTCTGTAATGATGAAAGATATGCATCTACGATATCTTCCTGATATACACGATGAACAAAGTCACAATAGTAACAAATCGTTTTACAGAATGGAATATGAACATATAAATAATCAGCTGTTGTCATCATCCATAGATAGAACTGCCATGAAAGCTTCCTGTGGAATAACTACAGAACCAACTGCCTTCATACGTTTCTTACCTTCTTTCTGCTTCTCTAACAATTTCTTCTTTCTAGAAATATCACCACCATAGCATTTTGCCAAAACGTTTTTACGTAAAGATTTAATATTTGTACGTGCGATAATTTTTCCGCCTAAAGCAGCCTGTACTGGAATTTCAAACTGCTGCTTAGGAATCAGATCCTTTAATTTTGAAGTAATTTCACTGCCTCTGCGATAACTTTCAGAACGGTGAATAATCACAGACAATGCGTCGACAGCTTCTCCATTCAGAAGAATATCCATTCTCACAAGATCATCCTTACGATAGCCAATCAATTCATAATCCAAAGAAGCATATCCCTTAGAACTTGACTTCAAGCGATCAAAAAAATCAAAGATGATTTCTGACAATGGCATTTCATAGATAATTGTATTTCTTCCAGCATCAATCACTTCCATTGTCTGATAGATACCTCTTTTTCCTTGGCATAGTTCCATAACAGCACCAATGAATTGATCTGGCACCATGATGGATGCTTTGACATACGGTTCCTCTACATGATCAATCGAAGAAGCATCTGGCATTTTTGCCGGGTTATCAATTTCAATCATTGTTCCATCAGAAAGATACACATGATAAATAACAGATGGCGCTGTTGCAATCAAATCCAGATTGTATTCTCTTTCCAGTCTTTCCTGGATGACATCCATATGCAGAAGACCTAAAAATCCACATCTGAATCCAAATCCAAGTGCCTGAGATGTTTCTGGCTCATATTGTAATGAAGCATCATTCAGCTGCAGCTTGTCTAATGCATCGTGCAGATCCTGATATTTTGCAGCATCACTTGGATACAATCCACAATATACCATTGGATTCATTTTACGATATCCTTCTAATGGCTTTTCACATGGACGATCTGCATCTGTAACCGTATCACCAACAAGTACTTCATGAATATCTTTCATACTTGCAGCAAACCACCCAACATCACCATTGATCAGTTTATTGACTTTGACTTCTTTTGGATTTCGAATACCAGCTTCTAGAACTTCATATTCTGCTCCTGTTTCCATAAAACGGATCTTATCACCCACTTTTAATTCACCTTCACGAATTCTAACCAAAGCAATGACACCACGATATGGATCATAGAAGGAATCAAATACAAGAGCCTGTAAAGGTGCATCTTTATCTCCACTTGGACAAGGAATCTTTTCTACGATCTGTTCCAGTACCTGATCTACATTGAGACCGCTTCTTGCGGAAATCAATGGTGCATCACTGCAGTCTAAACCGATGATATTTTCAATTTCTTCTTTTGTGACTTCAGGTTGTGCATTATTCATGTCTACTTTATTGATAACAGGAATAATTTCAAGATCATTATCTAAAGCAAGATATGTATTTGCAAGTGTCTGTGCCTGCACGCCTTGTGTTGCATCTACCACTAAGATTGCACCTTCACATGCAGCAAGAGATCTGGATACTTCATAGGAAAAGTCTACGTGACCTGGTGTATCAATCAGATTAAAGAGATATTCTTCTCCATTTTTTGCGGTATAGGAAAGCTGTACCGCATTGAGCTTGATTGTAATTCCTCTTTCTCTTTCTAGATCCATATCATCAAGCAGCTGTGATTTCATATCACGCTGCTGAACAGTATCCGTCATTTCAAGAATACGGTCAGCAAGTGTTGATTTGCCATGATCAATATGGGCAATAATACAAAAATTTCGAATGTGTTTTTGATCCATCTTTATTCAAATACCTTTCCTGTCACTTCACTTGCATAGCCATTTTTAAATGCATCTGCATCCATTTTCTTTTTACCTTCCATCTGCAGTTCATAAATCTTTAAGATACCGCCAATACAGGCAACTTCAAGTGCATGATCTTTAAAACCAATGATTTCTCCTGCTTTTTGTGTAACTTCACAAACCTGTTTACGCACCTTATGGAATTTAATACGTTTTCCATCTAATACACCATATGCAATTGGCCAGTCAATCAAAGCACGAATATGGTCGTAGATCTTATGAATATCTTCAGAGGCAAAATGTACTTCTTCCTCTTCTTTTGTGATGTTATTGCCAATGGTTACTTTTGATTCGTCTTGTTCAACACCAGGAAGCTTTCCATCAATATAATCTTGCAGATTGTCTTTTAACAACTGACATGCTGCATGGTTTAAACGAACAGATAATTCCTGTTGTGTTTCATCTTCCCCAATTGGAAGTTCCACCTGGGCATATACTTTACCTGCATCCATTTTTTGAATCATCTGCATCAAAGAAACACCAGTCTTTGTTTCAGATGCCATGATCGCATGATGAATTGGTGCACCACCTCTAAACTTTGGCAGTAAAGAAGGATGAATGTTAATACAGCCATATTTTGGATAGTTCAAAATCGTACCTGGCACAAACTGACCATATGCACATGTAATAATGAGTTCTGGTTCATATGCAAATACTGCATCAACTTCTTTTGACAGTTTTTCTGGCTGAATACATGGGATATTATGTTCAATACATAATGCATGTACTGGTGTTGATGTGATCACATGTTTTCTTCCAACAGGACGATCTGGCTGGGAAACACACGCAACAACATTACAATTTAAATCTATTAATGTCTGTAAAATGGAGACCGCAAATTCTGGCGTTCCAAAAAATATAATTCTAGTCTTGTTCATAGGTACCTCCTACTGTCGTATAATTATACAGTAAACGGATAACTATTTCATTGCATTTTTATACTTGATTTGTTATAATCACTTCTGCTAAAAGAAGGATGGAGGTGTTCTCATGGCAAATATCAAGTCACAGAAGAAACGTGCATTGACTAACCTTAAGAGACAGAATGCCAAAGCTGGTCAGAAGAGTGAACTCAAGACAGCTATTAAGAAGGTTCTTGTTGCTGTAGAAGCAGGAAACAAGGAAGAAGCTGTTAAGGCATATAACGTTGCTAACAAGGCTCTTGATAAGGCAATCGTATCTTCTATTAAGAAGAAGAACTACGTAGCTCGTCAGAAGTCTAGACTCGCTAAGGCAGTAAATTCAATCGCTTAATGAATTGCATAAAAAAAGGCTTCAATCGAAGTCTTTTTTTCATTGTTTTAAGAATTCCTTAAAGATAAGGAATTTTTTTTGTATAGAAGCATCTGATCTTCCAGAAGATCTTTCAAGAATTGTTTTATATTTTTCATATTGCTTTTGACAGTATGCAATATAATCATCTTCATTTTTCTGCATCAATACAGGTCCTAACAGAATTTCTTCTTCTGTATAGGAAGAATGATATTCACATGTAAAGCTCATAATGACATAATCATGATTTCTTTCATGAACATATCTTTCTTCAACAATTGTAAAATTGTGAGAAGAAATCCATTTTCTCATTTCATCTGGATCGCGATTGATTTCTAGAATGATCTGCTTGAAAGAAGGTAAGCGATGCATCGCCGCATCCAGAATACCACACGCAGTTAAATATCCCATTCCCGCTATTACTGCAACTTCACTATCATCAGGAACATGTTCAAACCCATTGGATAAAATCGTTTGAATCAAAGAGGAATAGTGATACTTTTCAATATTTGACTTTGCAGAAGCTAAAGGTCCTTCCGCAATATCACAAGCATACACTTTATTAGATTTATTATTTTGTACAAGCAGAATAGGTAAGAGAGCATGGTCTGTACCAATATCTGCTACGACCATGCCCTCTTTTACCATATCCGCGATTGTTTCAATACGGGTATTTTTCATTATTTATCAAAGAAATCCTTTAATCTCTTGCTTCTTGTTGGATGTTTTAACTTACGCAAAGCTTTTGCTTCGATCTGACGAATACGTTCACGTGTAACGTTAAACTCTTTACCAACTTCTTCCAGTGTTCTAGTACGTCCATCGTATAAACCAAAACGCAGACGAAGTACTTTTTCTTCTCTTTCTGTTAAACCAGAAAGAACTGCATTGATTTCATCTTTTAACAGCTGATTACTTGCATACTGATCAGGACTCATTGCATCCTTATCTTCAATGAAGTCACCTAAGTGAGAATCATCTTCTTCACCAATTGGTGTTTCCAAAGAAACAGGTTCTAAGGCAATCTTCTGAATTTCTCTGACCTTTTCTGCAGATATACCATCCATCTTCGCAGCGATTTCTTCTGCTGTTGGATCACGTCCTAATTCCTGTACTAACTGACGCTGGATACGTGTTAATTTATTGATTGTTTCAACCATATGAACAGGAATACGAATTGTACGTGCCTGATCAGCAATGGCACGCGTAATTGCCTGTCTGATCCACCATGTTGCGTATGTAGAGAATTTAAATCCCTTTGTATAGTCAAACTTTTCAACTGCTTTTACAAGACCCATATTACCTTCCTGGATCAAATCCAAAAACAGCATGCCTCTACCAACATATTTTTTAGCAATAGATACAACAAGTCTGAGGTTAGAAGTAATCAGGATATTTCTTGCTTCTTCATCGCCTTCTTCAATTCTCTTTGCGATTTCTGGTTCATCTTCAGGTTTTAATAGAGGAACTCTACCAATTTCCTTCAGATACATTTTTACTGGATCGTTCAGTTGAACTTGTGTATTTCCATGCATTACTGCACGAGAAATCTGATCAATTGTACGAATATCTACATCAGCCTTTGAATGTTCATCATCGTCATCATCAACATCGTCAGCATCATTACCAAGTAAATCTGCTTCCATTTCATCCTGGATATCTTCATCTTCAGAGATATCGATATTTTCATTTCTGAACCAGTCCCACAGGCTATCAAGATCATCGTCATTCATATCCAGCTTTTCTAATGAAGCCATGATATCTTTCTGATAAATTATTCCTTCTTCAGCATAAATCTTTTTATAATCTTCTTTCAATTCATCCAGTGTCTTTACTTGAGAATTGCCGCCTTTGCCTTTTGTACCTTCGATCTTCTTTTCTTCTTTTTTCGTTTTCTTAGCATCTGTCTTCTTTACAGAGGCCTTTTTTGTCTGTGTTGTTTCTTCTTCATTTTCACTCATTGCTGCTGTTTTGGTTTTCTTCATTTAATAATCTCCTCTGTTCTTTTAGACATTCGTTATATTTGTTGATTAACAAGCTTAAACTTTCTCCATTCAGTGCGTGATTGATCTGCTGTTTGAGTTGTGCAGACTGCATTGACAATACTGCCATTTTGATCTTACGCACAGCACCTTTCATCTTTTCTTCGTCAAATGCCTGATCATAGTCATCTCTTGTCACAAGCTTTGTAATCAAATCTCTGCCTGCTTGATCACTTGATGCATCAATCAGCACTTGAATATCACATTTTCCTCTTTCGCGAGAAATATCTAATATCGTTAATGCAAGCTTCGAATATGTATCTTCAATTAAATACCCAAGATCATTTTCAAATATCTGTGTTGCCTGATAGGATTTCAGCATCATGCTTAATATCATTTCTTCAGCATCTTTTGTTCCATCTGGAACAACAAGACGAATCGAAGGCGTGACATTCTTTGTAACAGGTACATTGACATCAAAATCACTATGCAGTTTCGTTACTTCCTGAATTTTATCAATGAAATAAGAACGATCTGTGGAATCCGTTAATGTTTGAATATCTTCTTTTGCTTTTTGAATCAATTCTTTTTTTTCTGAATAACTATTTAAATTTGTATTTTCAACTAGATAGTTGTAAAGAAACTCAACCCATGTAATCGGTGTTTTTACAAGATTGATCAATCCTTCATTTCCATATATTCGTATGATTTCATCTGGATCTTTTCCCGTCTTGTTTAATACAATTCCAACCTGTGCTCCTAAAGATAAAGCAAGCTTACATGCTTTATAGGTAGCTGATTGACCTGCGTGGTCACCATCGTAACAAAAGATGAGTTTTGTACTGCATCTTTTCAACAATGATAACTGATGCTGCGTACATGCGGTTCCTAATGTACATACCGCATTTTTTATTCCAGCCTTATAAAAAGCAATAACATCCGTAACACCTTCACATAGATAGATACATTTATTTCTGCGTGCTTCGTTTTTGGCACGATGCAGATTATAAACAATATCACCCTTTGTAAAGATATCTGTCTGGTTTGTATTGATGTATTTGCTAGGATTGTCTGGATCCATTGTACGCGCTGAAAAACCAATTGGATTTCCATTCATATCATGAATTGGAAACGTGATTCTTTCTGCATATACATCAAACAAGCCATTTTCATTGACTCTGGATACATTTGAAGAAACAAGATCTTTTTCTTCAAATCCTTTTGCTCTTAGAAACTTTGTCACTGAAGTACGATCTGGATCATATCCAATCTGAAATTCTTTTCTTGTTTCAGCATCAATGCCTCTTTTTTCAAGATACTCTTTTGCGTGAAGCGCAACACTTGTATCTAATTGATACATCGTATAGTTGATTGTCTCATTTAAAACGTTATACAACGCTTTCTTATGAGGATCAACTTCAACTTTACTGATTGCTGGTTTTGAAGAAAGGTGGAATCCCGTCAGTTCGGCAACTTTTTCAACTGCCTCAACAAACGATACTTTTTCAAAATTTTGAACAAATGTGAATACATTTCCACCATTTCCACAAACAAAGCATTTATAGATTTGTCTTTCAGGCGAAATTGACATAGAAGGATCATGGTCATTATGAAAAGGACAAATTGCTTTATATCCTTTTCCACTTCTTTGAACAGGAATGTAATGTGAAATCATATTAACAATATCTGCTTGATTTCTTAATGCATCAATTTCTTCTTGTTCAATCCTCGCCATCAATATCCTTTCCTTAGAAACGGATTTCGCCTAAGATCTTAGATCTTACTTCTTCAACAGAAAGTCTTTCCTGTTCCATTGTGTCACGATTTCTAATTGTGACTGTTCCGTCTTCTAATGTCTGATCATCAACTGTAATACAGTATGGTGTACCAACTTCATCCATTCTTCTATATCTCTTTCCAATACTTCCAGCATCATCATAAGCAACTGCGAAATCATAAGATAAGGATTTATAGATTTCCTGTGCCTTTTCAGAATATGCCTTCTTCTTTAATGGAAGAACAGCAGCCTTAATAGGTGCAAGCACTGGATGGAAATGCATTACAATTCTTGTATCGCCATTTTCTAATGTTTCTTCATCATACGCATCTGTAAAGAACATGAAGAATAAACGTTCAACACCTACTGCTGGTTCAACAACATATGGAAGGAACTTTTCATTTGTTGTTGGATCAAGATATGTAAGATCCTTTCCAGAAGTATTCTGATGCTGCGTCAAATCGTAGTTTGTACGATCTGCGATACCCCAAAGTTCTCCCCAGCCCCATGGGAATTTATATTCAATATCTGTAGTACCCTTAGAATAGAAAGATAATTCTTCCTTTTCATGGTCTCTGAAACGAAGGTTTTCCTTGTTTCCACCAAGAGAGAGGATCCAATCCATACAGAACTGTCTCCAGTAACTGAACCAGCCGCTTCCATCTTCTCTCATATCTGTTCCAGGTTCACAGAAGAATTCCATTTCCATCTGTTCAAATTCACGTGTTCTGAAAATGAAGTTACCTGGAGTGATTTCATTTCTGAATGACTTGCCAATCTGGCCAATTCCAAATGGAAGCTTCTTTCTATATGCACGCTGTACATTCTTGAACTGAACAAACATACCCTGTGCTGTTTCAGGTCTTAAGTAGATTGTATTTTTAGCATCTTCTAAAGTACCCTGGAATGTTTTAAACATTAAGTTAAACTGACGAATTGGTGTAAAGTCGTGTCCACCGCAGTCAGGACATGGAATGTTATTGTCATGAATGAACTGTTCCATTTTTTCATTAGACCAGCCTTCACAGCTAACTTTTCCTTCGCTCCAGTTTTCAATCAACTGATCAGCTCTATGTCTAGTCTTACACTGTTTGCAATCCATTAAAGGATCTGAGAAACCTTTTAAATGTCCGCTTGCTTCCCAAACCTTTGGATTCATTAAAATAGCAGCCTGAATTTCTACATTGTTAGGATCTTCCTGAATGAACTTCTTCTGCCAGGCTTTTTTGATATTGTCCTTTAGTGCAACGCCATACGGACCAAAATCCCATGTATTACTTAAGCCGCCATAAATTTCAGAACCCTGAAATACGAAACCAGTTGTTTTAGCATGGGATACGATTTTATCGAATGTTTTTTCCATAATAGTGACAGTCCTCCCCTATTTTCACATATTCCACAATAATATAGCACTAATAAAAGGCTTATTCAATCGCAAAAAGTCTTTCGAATAAGCCAAAAGATGTAATTTTTATACCTGTATGAACCGTAATCATTTCTATAAACGTTTTCAAATCCCGGTAAGAAACATGACATGATTTTATAATCACATCATAATTTCTGATTGATGCTTTACTTAACAGACGAAATCTTTTCAAATCTGATAAATCTGTGCATGGAACATTCAGCAGTGAAGCACAGCTTTTACAAAGAAAGCCACCTTCTTTAATGGAAAGAGCTGAAACAAGCCTGCTGCCACAATGCACACACTCATCCACATCAGCCGCAATTCCAAAATATTTCATGATATCACTGCAGAACAATGTGAGAATCGTCAATACATCCCCGCCATTTTCTAGACAGGCATAGCATTGATCAATACATGCATACACGTCCTTGTAATATTCACTTTCTTCGCCATTCATTACAAATTTATCTGCAATTTCTGCAATGATTGCACTCGCTGTCGATCTTTCCAGATCCATATGCATATTCTTATATGTCTTGATGGTGGATACATTTTTTAATGTGTACATTGTTCTGCCATCTTGATAGTCAATCAAACATTGCGCTTTCATATATGGAATGACTCTGCCTGCATTTTTACTGGATGCTTTTCTTACACCACTGGCAACAAGAGAAATTTTTCCATATTCTTCTGAAAGAAAAGTCAGAATCACACTCGCATCTTTATAATCAATTTGTTTTAGAATGAAACCATGAAGAACATCATTCATCTTTTCCTGCGCCACCATAGCCATACTCACTGATGAGATGATCATGGTTTCTCCATTCATCTTCTACACGAACAAACAATTCAAGATAAACTTTTCTTCCAAGAAGCTTTTCAATATCTTTTCTTGCTTCAACACCAATTCTTTTCAGCATTTTTCCCTGCTTGCCAATCATAATTGGTTTTTGAGAATCTTTTTCTACAAGAATCGTTGCCTGAATATAGCAGGCATCTTTTCTGAATTCTTTATTGTCGATCTTGACTGCTGCCGCGTGCGGAATTTCTTCACGTGTAAAGTCTAAAATCTTTTCACGGATCATTTCCGCAATTCTAAAGTTTTCTGCACCATCTGATACAATTTCTTCAGGGTACAACAATCCACCTTCTGGCAAATACTTCTTTGTCGTATTGATCAGATCAAGGAAGGAACGATTATATTTCGCACTCATTGGGAAGAATTCCGCAAATTCATATCGCTTTTGCCAGGATACTAAATTCTTCATGATGTCTCTATCATCCATCTTGTCAATTTTATTTAGAATCAGAAAAACAGGAAGTCCTGCATTTTTCACTGCTTCTAAAACAAATTCATCCCCTTTACCAAAAGGGACAGAACCATCTACTACCAGATAAATCACATCAACACCCTGCATAACATCAAATGCCTCTTTATTCATTCTTGCATCCAGACGTTGTGTCGGTTTATGAATACCTGGTGTATCTGTAAAAATAATCTGACAGTCTTCTCTTGTTAAAATACCTCTAATTTCACTTCTTGTTGTCTGTGGCTTTGAAGATACAATGGCCACCTTCTCTCCAACTAAAGCATTGATCAATGTACTTTTTCCCGCATTTGGTCTTCCTGCTAATCCAACAAATCCACTCTTCACGTTTTCAACTCACTTTCTAGAAATAATCGGATCTAAGATCTGATCTTGTAAAGCAAACATTACTTTTTCATCTTCTTCACACATATGATCATAGCCTAAACAGTGCAGCATTCCATGTGTAAACAAGAATCCCATTTCTCTGTCATAGGAATGACCATATTCTTTTGCCTGCTTCTTGCAGTAATTGATATTAATAAAAATATCACCGAGATCTTTTTCCTCTTCACTGATGAAATCATCTTCATCATCGCGAATGGCAAATGAAATCACATCCGTAGGACGATCTACATTTCTATAATCTCGATTGATTTTATGAATTGTCTGAGAACGTACAAACGTTACAGATAATTCATAATCTTCTGGTAAATCTAATATTTTTTCTGCGCTTTTTGCTATTTTCTGAAACAAAGATGCATATACACTAACATCCTGGTTTGTTCGATTGATCAATGTAATTTCCATATAAGCTACCTCTTGCAAATATTATACATGTAAATTGTTCATTGTGAAATTGCAACAAAATGTAAATTTTATGTTGGAAGATAATAAAGTTTTGGTAAAATTAATATGTTTCATATCGTCAGGAGGGAATATGACTTTAGGATCAATCAGCTGGAACATGATCTTAGGCGGATTTGGCTTATTTATGTTCGGCATAACCTTTATGGGAGATGGTCTAAAAGCTGTCGCTGGAGACAAGCTTAGAGAATACATCGACAAATATACTTCGAGTACATTTTCGGGCATCATCATTGGTGTGTTGCTTACAATATTATTGCAGTCATCATCTGCAACCACAGCAATTGTCATTGGTCTAGTACGTGCTGGACTGATGTCATTAGATCAGGCTGCTGGTGTAGTACTTGGTGCTAATATTGGTACGACAATTACTTCATTCTTGATTTCTATCAGCTTGGATAAATATGCATTGTATATCGTTTTCCTAGGAGCATTGTTTATATGCTTTGGTGGAAAACAAAAGACAAAGTACTATGGAAATGTCATTCTTGGATTTGGATTAATTTTCTATGGTATGGATGCAATGGGTACTGCCTTAGCAGAATTGAAACAATTACCACAGTTTACAAGTTTTGCATTAAGCATGGCAAGTAATCCTCTGCTTGGATTCTTAGCTGGCATATTGATTACAGCAGCACTGCAGTCTTCTGCAGCAACAATTGGTGTGATTCAGAAATTATACAATGCTGGAGCTGTTTCTTTAGGTGCATCGATTCCATTTATGCTAGGTGCAAATATCGGAACAACAATGACTGGTATTCTTGCTTCTATTGGTGGAAGTACCGCAGGAAAAAGAACAGCAGCAATGCATACGATCATGAATGTGATTGGTGGTGTGATTGGACTGGCATGTCTAGTACCGTATACAGGTTTTATTTCTTCCGTCTTTGGCAGCCTGAATCCTATGATGCAGATTGCGATGGCAAATATTATATTTAAAACAGTTACTACATTGATCTTTGTTCCATTTGTGAAACAGCTTGTCGCAATTGTTAGAAAGATCGTTCCTGGCAAAGAACCAGAACTTATGGAAATTGATATTGATGAATTAGATACAAATGTTGCTTCTGTATTACCTTCCTTTGCTTTAATTCAGGCACAGCAGGCAATCTTGAAAATGAGTGATGTCGTAAAAGAAGATGTCAATCAGACACGTATCTTCATGAATGAAAAAGGCAGTGAAGAAGATCTTGAAATGCTAAAAAGAAATGAAGCAATGTGCAATAAGTTCGACAAGAAAATTACAGAATATCTCATTCAATTATCTGTTCAGCCAAACCTGACAGAGCAAGACATCTTAGAAAACCGTCTTTATCTTGATACAACAAAGAACCTTGAAAGACTTGGCGATCTTGCAATGAATCTTGGAGAGTTCTATAACATGGTTTACTCTGATGATCATATATTCTCAGACTTAGCGATGAAAGACATGAATGCCATGTATCAGCAATTCATTGAAATGTTTGATCTGACAATTGAAATCTTTGTTACAAAAAATCAGGTTGCCTATGGCAGACTCATTGAAATGGAAGATGTCATGGATAAATTAGAATATGATGCTAGAGAAGCACATTTTGTACGTATGAGTAATCATACATGTACTTCTCCAATCGCAGAGAGTGTCTATTGCGATATTCTAGGTACTTTGGAGCGTATGGGGGACCACTGCTGCAATATTGCAAGATCTTCCGTTACAAGCCAGACAAAAGTGATTCAACCAGATATTATCTAAAAAAGATTGAGAAATTTCTCAATCTTTTTTGATGGATTCGTAACGTTCAATAATTTTTTGAACAAGTGGATGTCTGACAACATCGTCACTGGATAAATGCAGAATCGCAATGTCATCAATCCCTTTTAAAATAGCACTTGCCTCTTCTAGACCACTCTTGATTTTATGTTCAAGATCAATCTGCGTAATATCACCAGTAATAATCATTTTGGAATTAAACCCAAGACGTGTCAGGAACATTTTCATTTGTGATGTTGTTGTATTCTGTGCCTCATCTAGAATGACATAACAATCATCTAACGTTCTACCTCTCATATAAGCGAGCGGAGCAATTTCAATCGTTCCTTTTTCAATCAATACTTCTGTCTTTTCATTTCCAAGACACACTCGTAAAGCATCATATAAGGGTGTTAAATATGGATCTACTTTCTCTTTGAGATCTCCTGGAAGGAATCCAAGGTTTTCACCTGCTTCTACTGCAGGACGCGTTAATACAATACGTTTGACATCTCCTTTTTTCAAAGCAGTGACTGCCTGAATGACAGCTAAGTACGTTTTTCCTGTACCTGCAGGTCCAATCGCAAATACAATTGGTTTGTCCTGCATTGCCTTTACAAATGCAAGCTGCCCTTTTGTTTTTGGCATAATTGCTTTTCCTGCAAGTGTTCTGCCAACAACATGCTGATTCATATCTTCAAGATTGATATCTTCATTTCTCGTTACTAAACGATAAATATAGATCACATCCTGTTCACTGATATTCTTTCCATTTTCCGCTTTTTCTAATAATTTAGCTGCCACACGCGCAATATTCATTTTTGTGACTTCATCACAATCCTGGATCATCAGCTTCTCATCACGGAATGAGATACTCTTCCCGCAACATTGAGACAATACTTTTAAATTTGCATCATTTACTCCACAGAATGAAATATATGTTGCTTCCTGCAATCCAGAAAATTCTATTACTTCACTATTCAAACTAAATCTCCTTCATTTCTTTATTATTGTAGAACAAAATAGTTTTGCTTCATAGCAGTTCATTGAAATATTAGCTTACTGACTTCTTTTTTTACAATTCATGAAATCAACAGACAGAACATTCCTGAATGAAATAAACAATGGCATAGAAAACAAAATCCGTTTCACTAATATCAAAATGCATCCATATACAAAACAAGATATTCAGAAAATTATCTTTTTCATACTTATCGCGTCACAAAATGTGAACTACTCGGCTACAAGTAACCGAGCTTCCTTAGGCTTCTCCCTTAGAACTTTTCCTGTGTTACCGGTATGTTAGCTATGTGTTACACGCACAGAGTGTCACTTCTATGAGTCAATGCATAGGACCGTAGTTTTCTGCATGGTCTTGTCATTATCCACGCAGTGTATTTCAGGCTATCCCCTCTGTTCCAGAGGTTCTTATGTTATTTACTATTGTGTGCAGTAGATTCTTACTGCTTCGTTTTTGATGTTGATAGCCGCATTATAGTCACGATTATGTGTTGCACCACAATGCGGGCATGTCCATTCTCTAACAGACAAGTCCTTAGTTTTCTTACTGAAACAGCCACATTCATGACACATCTGGGATGACGGGAACCACTTATCAATTTTGATAATACGCTTTCCACAAGCTTCCGCTTTGTAAACAAGCATACGCGTGAACCTGCCCCATCCCTTATCAGAAACACTCTTTCCAAAATTCAGTGCCTGTGACATGCCTTTCATATCAAGATCTTCGATGCCAATGATGTCATAGGTGTCTACTAATTTTCGTGACAGCTTATGCAGAAAATCGTTACGCTGATGCGTGGCTTTTGCATGCAACTTAGCAACCTTCAGCTTTTGTTTCTGATAGTTAGAAGAGCCTTTCTTCATGTGAGACAGCTTACGCTGCTCTCTGGCAAGTCTATCCTGTACATGCAGATATGCATGCGGTGAATCAACCTCATTGCCATCAGAATCAACGTAAAAGCTACGCATAGACATGTCTAACCCGATTGCATTATCTGGATCAATATCGTGTACTGCCTTTACTTTGGTGTATTCAAATAAAAGTGAAATATAGTACTTTCCACTTGGTTCTCGTGAAACCGTAACTCTTTTAAGCTTGCCACCTTGCTTGACAGGACGATGATTTTTGACCATCAGCTCACCAGGGACCTTTGGAAGAGTGACATACATGTATTTATCCGATGTACGATAAGAAATGTTTCCATTCACAACATTTGTTGTATAGGAATCATGATGGTCACTCTTCTTTTTGAACTTTGGATACTTTGCACGTTTGTTGAAGAAATTCTGAAATGCAGTGTTGAGATTAAGCTGCACATTAGCTAATGCAAGAGCATCTACATCTGCAAGCCAACGACAGCAAGAAATATGCTTATACCACGCTGGTGTAAGATTCAAATTCTCACCAAAATACTTATATGCTTTTGACTTGTCATCAAGCATTCTGTTGTACAGATAACGCACACAGCCAAATGTCTGTGCAAACATAGCCTTCTGTTCCTCTGTAGGAACAGCCTGGAATTTGTAAGCTTTTCGTGTTATTTCAGCAGAAGTTTTCTTGGTTTTTCTAAGTGGCATAAGGTATCCTTTCTACACTGATATTATACCATGCAAGTGCAGAAAATCGCTTATTTATGCGGAAATATTGAATTTGTCAGTAATTCATCCCGCAGATGAATCAGCAGGATTTTCTTGCTCGAATTTTAATTAAAGTTATGTGTATGAAAATATCCTTCTACAATCATAAAAGCAAAGATTGGAAATGCAATACGACCAGCACAAGTCAACCAGTCAAGAGATGGAAAGAGCGTAGCCCATAAATGATCCATCAGCATCAATGTCATAGCTAATACATGCAAAGCAGCTGCACTGATGTCAATTTTTTTGAATGTATCCATGAAATATGTTCTCCTTAGAAGCATCATGATTATATCAACTTTCAACTATTTCACAAAAAAAAGATGAGTTTTACCTCATCTCTTACTTACCTCTTCTTCTAGCCTTACGAGCTGCTTCACTCTTAAGCTTTCTCTTGATTCCAGGTTTTACATAGTATTCTCTCTTACGAGCTTCTGCTAATGTACCATTACGGCTAACCTGACGCTTGAAGCGGCGTAATGCATCATCTAGATTTTCATTTTCTTTTACGACTACTCTTGCCATTGTTACTCACCGCCTTTCTCATCCGAGCTCATCTATAATACCAAATTCAATCCCTTTTTGCAAACTTATTTTTTGAAATCTTTTAATGTTGTCTCTTGCTGATAGCCAAGGCCATTCTTACGCATGATGAGATACGCTGCCGATATAACAATCACTGTAATGATCCAGCTGATTGGATACGCAAGCATCAATGTTGTAAAACTTCTATGGGAAGCAAAATATGTAAAGATATATACAATTCTAACACCACAGATACATACAAGTGCAATTAGTGCAGGTGTCAAAGATTCTCCATATCCTCTCATTGCACCAGAAATTATATCAATGGTTCCATTAATCACTTCAAATGACAAAATCCAGAATAATCTTTGATAGCCAAAGGCAATGACATTTGGATCAGAATTAAATAAGCGAAGCAGCTGTTTTCCAAATATAATAATTAAAAAAGACACAGTTCCACCAACGATCCAGCTTTCTACCAAGCTGATCATTAGTGTTTTATGACATCTTTCTGGCTGATTTGCCCCAAAGTTCTGTCCGATAATCGTCGTACATGCCTGTGAGAAGCTATTGACTACAAAGTATCCAATAATTTCAAGATTTCCTGCTGCTGAGCTTCCCGCAACAACATCTGTTCCAAGGGAGTTGACCGCAGACTGAATTAGAATATTAGAAATTGAAAACACCATTCCCTGCAAGCCAGCTGGTAAACCGATTTGAAGCATTTCTTTTAGTAGCTCTGCATGAATATTGAAGCGCTGCTTTTCAATTGTTAAAGGTGTTTTCCCTTTCAAAAGAAAGGCAAACAGCAGCATAGATGAAATACCATTGGAAATCACAGTTGCTAAAGCTACACCATTGACTGTCATACCAATCACAATAACAAAGAATAAATTTAAAATGACATTGACAATACCTGAAATAATCAGACACATCAAAGGTGTTTTTGTATCCCCTTGTGACTGGAAGATTGCTGCTTCAAAGTTATATAGAAATATAACAGGCATGCCACAAAGATACACACGCAGATACAATACTGCCATATCTAAACAATCACTTGGAACAGACATCATCTCTAGTGTTATTCTTGCAATACATTGTCCAAGCACTAAAATAAAAAAACCAGAAATAACTGCGACAAGAATTGCTGTATGTGCTGCATTCTCTGCATTTTCTTTATCTTTTCTGCCTGTATAGCGTGAGATTACAACATTGGCACCTAATGAGATACCCGTAAACATCGTAATCAGAATATTAACTACTGGGGCATTCGCTCCAACAGCTGCCATTGCTTCTTTTCCAACAAACTGTCCAACTACCGCAACATCAGCCGCATTGAACAACTGTTGAAGAATGCCTGATGCTGCTAATGGCAAAGCAATCATTAAAATCTTATCCCATAGTGATCCATGGGTCATATCAATCTTTTTCATAATACACTTGGATCAATCAATCCTTTTCCCCTCATTCAATTTCACAAATACAAAAGACATACAGTGATGTATGTCTATGTTGTTTACATTAATTTTGTACCTGCAGAAGTACCAATTCTTTCAGCACCTGCTTTAATCATTGCATCAAAGTCTTCTCTTGTTCTAACGCCGCCACTTGCTTTCACTTTCACATGAGTTCCTTCTACAGCTTCCTTCATCAGCTTCACATCTGCTAATGTTGCTCCACCTGTAGAAAAGCCAGTAGATGTCTTCACAAAGTCTGCACCTGCAGCTACAACATCTTTACATGCTCTTACCTTTTCTTCATCTGTAAGCAAGCATGTTTCAATGATGACTTTCAGGCAATGTTCACCACAAGCTTCTTTGACAGCTTTGATTTCATTTGTTACATATTCATCATTGCCATCTTTGAGTTCTCCAATATTGAGTACCATATCAATTTCATCTGCACCATTATTTAATGCATCTGTTGTTTCAAATACCTTTACAGCTGTTGTGTTTGCGCCTAAAGGGAATCCAATGACGCAGGCAGCCTTGACATCTGTACCTTCTAATTGTGGCTTTACAAATGAAATCCAGCATGGATTTACCATAACTGTAGCGAAGTCATATGCTTTTGCTTCATCTACAATTTTCTGAACCTGTTCTTTTGTAGATTCAGGTTTTAATAATGTATGATCAATATATTTACTTTCCTTCATTTATTTTTCCTCCTTTGCAAAGTAATATCTTTTCAAGACTTCATGAGTTATCGTGTCATCACCTTCATATGGAACTCTTCCAAATTCACGGTAGATGAATTTTTCATCTCCCTTTCCTAAGATAATGATCGTATCATTTACATCCGCCAGTTCAATGGCTTCACGAATCGCAGTAAAACGGTCCAGAATCATGACATAGTTTGTCTTTTCAATACCAGATGCAATTTCTTCAGCAATCTGGTGTGGATCCTCATCACGTGGATCATCTTCTGTAAGAATGATCATATCGCAATACTTATCAAGGATTTTCCCAAAGATTGGGCGTTTGATCACATCTCTTTTACCAGCAGATCCAGTAATTGCGATAATTCTTTTTCCCTTTGGTGTAATTGCTGCAGCGTATTGACATACTTTTTCAATACCATCTGGCGTATGTGCAAAATCAATCAGAATGTTAAATGGCTGTCCATCAGAAATTCTCTGCATTCTGCCTTCAATTTGAGATAGTTTCCTTAAATGTGGAAGCATATCACTGATTGGTAAACCCTTCATATTCAATGAAGCAATCACAGCTAATAAGTTATAGACATTAAATTTCGCAACAAGGTTTGTTTCCACTTCATATTCCATATTTGAAACTTTTAAAGTAAACTTTGTACGATCTTTTAACAATTGAATATTCGTTGCACGATAATCAGCATCATGATCAATCCCGTACGTTACAACTTTACATGGACAATCTTCTACAATTTTCAAACCATATGGATCATCTACATTTGTAACAGCGATAGCATCTTCTTTTAAATGATCAAACAGTTTTTTCTTGGCATTGAAGTAGTTTGCCATTGTACCATGATAATCAAGATGATCATGTGTAAGATTTGTAAACATCGCTACATCAAAATCAATAGAATCAACTCTACCCTGTTCAATACCAATGGAACTAGCTTCAAGAGAACATGCCTTCATTCCAGCATCTATCATATCTCTTAAAATACCATGTAGATCATCAATATTAGGTGTTGTTAATAAAGGTGGAAGCTTTACATTTCCATATTCAATGGAAATCGTTCCAATATATCCTGTTGGCTGAAATTCATTCAAGATATCTCGGATCATGCAGGAAATGGATGACTTTCCATTTGTACCTGTTACACCAAACATCAACAGTTTATGACTAGGATAGCCATAGAAGGCATCTGCAACTTTATTAAATGCCTGTACTACATCTTTAACACGGATATATGTAATATCATCTCTCATATGAGAGATTGGATCTGAATAGATAATAACTTTTGCACCATTATCAATTGCCTGATCAATGAACTTATGTCCATCAAACATCATTCCCTTGACGCAGAAAAAGATTGCATCTGGTCTTTTCTTTCTGCTGTCTGCCATCAGGCTTTTAATTTCAATATCTGGTACGTTTTCAAACAATTCCGTTAACTTCAAATCAATCACTGACCTTTCTAGCATACATTTGATGATCTTCATACCGTTCCAGTACAACAGTATATTTCTCACCATGTACTAATTCTTCTTCTATTTTTACAGGAATATATTCCGAAGTATGTCCCGTCGTATAACCATCTTTGACCCATTCCGCAATGATTTCAGCTCTTTCATTTACTTTTGAAAGCTGATATGCATCATACAGCTGTTCACTTAATGCAATACATTTCTTTGTACGAAGCTTTTTCACCTGTGGATCAATCTGACCATGCATTTTTGCGGCTGCTGTTCCTTCACGCAATGAATACGGAAATACATGTAAAAATGAAAAGTGACATTTTTTCAAAAATTCATACGTCTCTAAAAATTCTTGTTCTGATTCCTGTGGAAAGCCGGTAATCAAATCTGTTGAAATCGAAACACCTGGAATTTCCTTACGAATCTTCTCTATTTTAGCATAATATTCTTCTGTATCGTATGGTCGATGCATACGTTTTAATACAGAATCACATCCAGACTGTAAAGGAATATGTAAGAATTTTGTCATCCTGTCATTCTCTTTCATCAATTGAATTAAATCATCACTGACTTCCGTTATTTCAATTGATGAAATACGAATACGCACATTTTCTGTTTCTATCAGAATACGTCGAATGATGTCTGTTAATGTAATATTGTATTCTTTTCCATATCGACCTGTATGAATGCCTGTTAAAACAATTTCTTTATATTTTTTACTTAATCTTTTTGCTTCCGCTATAACAAGATCAGGTTCCATGCTTCTTTCTCTTCCTCTTGCATATGGAATGATGCAATAGGAACAGAATTGATTACATCCATCCTGAATCTTTAAGTCACATCTTGCCTTTGAATCATGTACAGAAGATGTAAAAGAATCAAACGGAACATTTTCTAAAGAAGCAATATCTCTGATTTTTTTATGATTCTTTAAATATTGTTCAATGTATTGTGGCAGCTTCTTTTTATTCGCACTTCCCACTAGAATATCTGCTTCTTCCAGCAATCCATCATTTACCTGAACGTAGCATCCAACTAACGCAGTGATTTCGTCTTCTTTGATACGTTTTGCCTGATGCAGAATCTTTCTGGATTTGGCAGCGGCAGTATTTGTTACTGCACACGTAAATACAATTGTAGCATCTGGCTGTTCATCGAAGGAAACTCTTGTGTGCCCATTGTTTGAAAGCATTTCACTGACTGCTTCTGCTTCAAATGCATTGACTTTGCATCCTAAATTAACGATTGCATATTTCATTTTCTATCCTCATACATTTCACTTAAAATACTGCATGCATACATTGCGGCTGTTTCTGCACGCAAGATACGTGAGCCTAGTGTAATGGAAGTAAACCCCATAGATTCCATTTCTTCCACTTCCTGATTAGAAAAACCACCTTCACATCCAATGACTACCGTAATGGATTGCTTGTCTTTTGCACATTCACTTAAAAAATTTGCTTTTCCATAAGAATTTTCATAACAGGCATAGTTTGCCTGTGAGAGATACTGATTCAGCTGCTTAAAAGGAACAATATCAGTCACTTCAGGAATGCAGTTTCTTTTACATTGTTCACTTGCTTCCTGTACAATTGCATTCCATCTTGTTTTCAACTTGTCAGCCTTTTCTTTTTTAGAACGTACAACACATCTGCTGCTTTCAAATGGAACAATTCTTTTTACACCTAATTCTGTTGATTTCTGTAGAACAAGCTCAAATTTTTCCCTGCGAATCAAGGCAACAGCTAAAGTAACATCACAAAGAGATTCATGAATGTTATCGTCTTTTTCATAAACATGTGCAATAAATTCTTTGTCTTTTGTATATGCTTCCGCAAAATATGCCTGTCCTTGATAGACAAGTCTAACTTTTTCGTGATCAAGACGAACAACAGTTTTTGCATGATGTGCCTGTTCTTTTGTGAAAATATAATCTTCACCTACACGCAATGGTGTATCTACAAAATATTGCTGCATAGTTCAAAAAGGAAAACGAGATCAATCGTTTTCCTTATCCTCCTCTTCTTTTTGAATTTCTACCTTCACTTCAAGTACTTTTCTTTGATCTGCTTTTGTAATTGTAACATGAAGGTTTTTATAATCGAATTCTTCATTCACTTTTGGAATGTGGTGTAATTCAGCGATTGCCCAGCCAGAAACAGTAATAAAGTCAAATTCTTCATCCTCTTCTTCTACACCAAATCGATCAATCAGATCATCAATTTCGGCATCGCCTTTTACCATCCAGGTATAGTCATCTACTTTTGTATAAAAATCTTCTACTACATCGTGTTCATCCCAGATTTCACCAACAAGTTCTTCAATGATATCTTCCAGTGTAATAATACCTTCTGTTCCACCATATTCATCTAGTACAACTGCCATATGTAATTTTGCAGCCTGTAATTGTTTCATACATGTAGAAATCTGTGTATTTGGAGATGTATAGATCACTGGCTTAATGATTCTACGAATTGGCCCCTTGTTGTTGTGATACATGAGTTCATAGAAATCTTTTTCATGAATGACACCAACAATATTATCAACCGTGTTTTCATAAACAGGCAATCTAGAAAAGGAATTAAAACGGAATGCCTTTTCAATCTGTTCATGAGAGGATGCAATATTTACCGCAACGATATCAACACGTGGTGTTAATACGTCTTTCACATCTAAATCATTAAATTCAATTGCTGCAGAAATCAAATCACTTTCATGTTCTTCCAGGTTTCCGTCTTTTTCTGCTTCATCAACCATTGTAATCAATTCATCAGAAATATCTCCTTCATCCTGTTCAATATGAGCAAAATGATTTACAAGCCATGTCCAGCCTTTCAAAACAATTGTGAGTGGCGTGAAAACAAATTCAAAGAAATTCACTACACCTACCGTAGCACATGCAAACTTCTCAGGTGCCTGCTTAGCTAAGGATTTTGGTGCGATTTCACCAAACAGCAGTGTAATGACTGTAATCACAATTGTTGAAACTGTAGGACCTTTGCCACCTTTTAGAATCAATGAAAACAACAGCGTACTGATTGTCGCTGAAGCAATATTGACAATGTTATTACCAATCAATACAGAAGTTAAAAATTTATCAAAATCATCTAATATAACAAGAACACTGTTAGCTTCCGTTTTGCCATCATTTGCCATGTTTTTTAAACGAATTTTTGATGAGCTAGAATATGCTGTCTCCGTCGCAGAAAACAGACCAGAAAATAAAGTCAAAATTACAATCGCAATAATATAGGTACTCATAAGGCAATGACCTCATTTCTTGTATGTATATTAAGCGGTATCGAAGAATCTTCCAAAATAATTACCTCTCTTTAAATATGTCAAGAATTATAGCATCTAACATGCTTTGAGTAAATATCAGCTAAAATGCATTTCCATGAACTTGCTGATCATCTACAAAGAATGAAAATGCAACCTGGATATCTCTTTCCCAGACTCTCCACTCATGATCTCCTTTTCCTAAGGACCACTTTGCTTCTATTCCAATTTCTTTCAAGAATGCCTTGAATGGTTCAATTTCATTCTTGAAGATAGAATCTTCTGTTCCACATGTAAATAACATCTCAGGAAGTTTTGATACATCAGCTTCCTTCATTTTTCTTCTTAGATTGTAATAAGAATCAAGATATGCATCTACGGAACCAACATTATGCATACAGTTATACAATCTCTGCTTAGAATGCATTACATCATTATTTGATATAACTTCATCCATTGATAAAGCATACAGCTTTTCTAATTCCTGTTTGTTATTTTCCATATCTGATGGCAGATAGGAAAGAATAGCAGCTTTCGCAAATAATTGTGGGTATTTTAATGCAAAATGCAATGTACCTTTGCCACCCATAGATAAACCTGCAATAAAGTTATCTTCTCTTTTATTAGAAGCAGGCAGCCAGTTGTACACAAGTGGCATCAGTTCATCAACAATATACTTTTCGGCATTTAAACCTAAAGTAAATGTTGGCCAGTCTTCATAATCCGCATTTGCAATACCAGGCATCACTACAATAAAATTCTTTTCACACGCATATGTCTCAATATTGCTTTTACGGATCCAGTCAGAATATCCGCCAAAAGTTCCATGTAAAAGCCATAGAACACGATACTTTGCCTTGTTTTCATAAAAGTCCTTACATGAAATATCTCTTGGTTTATCTGGGACAATGATATTAACATTCTGATTGCTTCCCATATATTCTGATTCAAAATCTAAAGTAATTAACGCCATACTTATTCTCCTTTTTTGTCAAACACCATTTCATCTACAAGTCTACATGCGATACGAACACAGTCTTCACATTCACAAAGAACATTTCCTGTTTCAATACCTTTAATATCTCTACAGCGTAATGCACCAACATTCTTTTCAAATGCTTTTAATAAATTTCGTATTTTTGGATATGTCGATGCCTTAGAATCAGGATGATCTAAATGACATGTTGATGACATAGCTGACTGGATCATGCATGCAGCATTTAATGCACCACAGGTACCAAGCGTACAGCCTAGACCTGAACCAAAGCCTTCTGATAAAGCAAACAGTTGCTTTTCATCCATTCCCAATTCTTCTGCATATGCGCATAAAACAGCCTGTGCACAATTATATCCATTATTTCTTTTAATTACCGCAATATCTTCGTGTTTCATACTAACCTCAAATTGAAAAAGGCTGTTGATTCAACAGCCTGTAATATTAGTTTCTTGTGAAAAAGCTTGGAATGATATTATCATCATCGTCGCTTGATTCTCCACCAAAGGAAATATCATCGTCATCGCTGGAAGCAACAACGCCAGATACAGGAGCACTGTTAATTACAGGACTCTTTTCTGCTGCTGGTCCATCACTAGGAATAGATTCAGGCTTTGGTAAATCAAAACCAGTAGCGATAACAGACACGATGCAGGAATCACCAATCTTATCATTGATAGCTACACCGAAGATAATATCAATATCATTACCTGCAGCATTTCTAATGAATTCTACAGCTTCACTGGCATCATAGGCACTCATTGTTGCACCACCTGTAACGTTGATGATTGCACTCTTGGCACCCTTGATCTGTGCTTCAAGCAATGGAGACTGAATTGCTCTTTCAGCAGCTTCAGAAGCCTTGTTATCACCTTCAGCCATACCAATTCCGAATAATGCAGAACCCTGACCTTCCATAACAGATTTAATATCTGCGAAGTCGAGGTTGATCATTGCTGGAACAGCAATCAAGTCTGTAATTGTCTGTACGCCCTGACGTAAGATATTATCAGCTTCCTTGAATGCATCTTCAAATGGAATATGACCGATAACTTCAAGAACCTTGTTATTGGAAATAATAATTAATGAGTCAACATATTCCTTTAACTGTTCAAGACCCTGTTCAGCCTGTACCATTCTCTTCTTACCTTCGAATGAGAAAGGCTTTGTTACGATACCAACAGTTAAGCATCCGAGTTCCTTGGCAACCTTAGCAAACATAGGAGCTGCACCAGTACCAGTACCGCCTCCCATACCAGCTGTAATGAAAACCATATCTGCGCCTTCCATTGCCTTACGGATATCATCTTCAGATTCAACTGCTGCCTTACGTCCATTATCTGGATTGCCGCCAGCACCTAACCCTTCCTTACCTAACTGAATTTTATTAGCAACTGGAGATACATCCAAAGCCTGCAAGTCAGTGTTAGCTACATAGAATTCAACACCCTGAACACCATCAGCTACCATTCTATTTACTGCATTGCTTCCTGCACCACCAATTCCAAATACTTTAATTTTTGCAATTTGATTATATTCTAAATCTGCCATGTTCTTCTCTCCCTTTACTTTGCCTTATTCTCGAAGAATAATCCTTTTAATTTACTTGTTAATGTATCTTCCTTAGAATCAATTTCTTTTTTCTTTTCACGATAGCTGACGGATTTTTTAAATGCGTCCATATCTAAGCTATCATCGATATATCCCGTAATAGGAAGCTTGTCCTGATATGCATATAAAAGGCCAAGAGGTGCTGTTAAACCAGCATTTCTTCCGCCCAATGTTTCAGGGATATAACACTTTACACTACATCCTAAGCTCTCAGAAAGGAGATCAGAAAGACCTTCTGTTTCTCCACCTTCACCTGTAATAATAACAGTAGTAGGTCCGGCTTGCAAGATAGGCTCGCAAGTTTTTATGAGATCTTTAACCCATTGTGCTACATTTTTTTGAATGCTTTCGACAAATTGTTTTTCGGAAATTGTCTTCGTTTCACCGTCTTTTGACCAGATATGTACAGGATTATCTGTATATACTTTCTGATTGAAACGAATACTGTATTTTAATAGTTCAACTGCATCTGATGTTGCAACGCCATATTGATCTACACAATCACTGACAAGATTTCCAAGACCTGCAGGCAATACACCCGCTGTTGTTAATCTACCCTTTCTAAATAATCCAAGAACCGTAGACTGTCTTTCAATCTTTAAAACAACAATTTGTTTTTCAACTGCTCTTTCAAATAGAGCTGCTTCTTTTCCAACTGCATATACTTCAGGGAAAATATCTAATACCTGTAAGCCAGCATTTTCAACACATCCCACAAGATCATATGCAAGTTTTCGATCAGCACACAATAAATCAACATCAATAGATAATTGAGAACACTTTTCACCGATTGGAATACGACGTGTTGCGATACCATTTACAATATATTTCACACATACTGTCTGGATCAAAGCATAATCTTTTGAAATATTGACACTCTCTGCCTTCTTGATTGCATTTCTAACATCCTGGATCGTAATGACACCATCAATACCAGAAACATCTACTGTAGAACGCAAAGAATATTTTTTTGTTTTATAGGACGGAATTGCTAAGATAACTTTCTTGATTTCCGCTCCAATTGTACGCTTCGCACTGCCTGCTGCCTTACGTAACGCATTTGAGATCTCATCTGGATCAAGTACTTGATCGTATGTAATTCCAAAGCATGGGATCCTTTCAACTTTTATAATATTGAAGCGGGCATTAAAAAATTCTCCAACAACCAGGCGCACCTCATGGTCTGCTACTTCAACGCTTGCAAATATTTGTTTATCGCTCATGAAGAACTCCTTTCATCTCATAAACACGTTAAATTGTAACATAAATCAAATTTGAAAAATAGATATTAAAAGAAAAATAAGCCAAAATATCTAAAATATTGTTATTGCAAAAAGTCATATTTCATGTTATTCTACTTGAGCAATTGTGAACGAAGGAGGGTATATATGTCTAGAGTTTGTGCCGTTTCCGGTAAAAAAGCATTAAGTGGTAACAGACGTTCTCATTCTTTACGCGCTACAAGACGTAAGTGGAATGTAAATTTACAAAAAGTACACATGATTGTTGATGGTAAGCCAATGACAGTCAAAGTTTCTGCTCGTGCACTTAAGACACTCAAGTCCAAGTCCGCTAAAGCAGTCAATGCTTAATTAAAAAAGATTCCTGATGGAATCTTTTTTTATGCATCTTTTGTCTGCAGCACAAGAAGACAGCCCTCTTCTATTGTGAGTATTCCTTCATCATGCAATATTGAATTGGATAAAGTAAAGATCGTATCTTGATTCATTTCATAATGCGTAATTGTATATTCAAATCCTTCTAAACTGATTTTTGCATTTGTATTTGTAAAGAAGGAAATAAATGCATACCCATCTTTTTTAATATGATAGACACCTTTTTGTAATGCATATACTTTATTTGTCTTATCATACAGTGTTAAAACATTTGGATGTTGATATGCCAGACATAGATTGTAGTAAGAATGATCCATTCTCCCACCAAATGCTCCCAGCATGTCAATTTCATCATAACCTCTTTTGATTGCTTCATTGAGAGCGCACAAAGAATCAGAGTCATCTTTGATGGGATTCAATTGAATGATTTCATCTGCGTATTGTTCAATACATGCAAGATCTTTTTTTTCAATGGAATCAAAATCTCCGATTGCAAGCTTCATAGGAATATGCAGTTTTGCCAATGTCAAAGCACCCTTGTCTGCTCCAATATAATCACAATCTTCTTTTACAACGTCTTCTATCAGCTTTAAAGCAATCTTTACTCGCATAAAGACTGCACGGCTTTCTTGATATCATTTTTGAAGACATAGCTGCCCGCAACAAGCACATCTACACCAGCTTCTTTACAAAGCTTGCCAGTAACATCATTGATACCGCCATCTACTTCAACAAGTGCATGAGAATGCATTTCCTCAATCAATGCCTTTGTTTCACGAATCTTCTCTGGTGCGTTTTCTCTGAATTTCTGACCACCAAATCCAGGTTCTACAGACATAATCAATACAAGATCAAAATCAGCTACGTAAGGTCGCAATACTTCTACTGGTGTATCTGGTTTAATGGAAATTCCAGCTTTTTTATTACGTGCATGAATCTTATCTGCCAGTACTTTAATATCTTTTTCTTCCACAGCTTCATAGTGGAATGTGACTAGATCTGCACCTGCATCCATAAATACATCTACATAGTACATTGGATCTTTGATCATTAAATGTACATCTTTGTATAATGGAGAAGCTTTGCAGAATGCTTTAAGAATATCCGGTCCAAAAGATAAGTTTGGCACAAAATTTCCATCCATCACATCATAATGCATCCATTCAGCACCAGACGCATTCAATTCATCAAGTTGTTTTTTTGTGTCACTGTAATCAAGTGACAATACACTAGGTGCAATAATCATTAGAATTTTTCCCTTCTTTCATGAATCATTTGTAATACTTGTAAATAATTTTTATATCTTTCCTTCGGAATCAAACCATCTTCTAGCGCCTGCTTGACAGCACACATTGGCTCATTTTCATGAATGCAGTCATTAAACTTGCACTTTCCGATATACGGAAGGAAATCAGGCACATAATTTCCCAATTCATTTGCATTCACGTGTGCAAAATCCAAGGATGAAAAACCAGGAGTATCCGCAACAAGCCCACCAGCAACCTTATGCAGTTCATTGTGACGTGTTGTATGTTTTCCTCTGCCTAACGCTTTTGAAATTTCCTGCGTTGCTAAATGGAATGTAGGATCCAGCTGATTTAATAAAGTACTTTTTCCAGCACCTGACTGACCTGTCAGTACAGATATCTTTCCTTCTAGAAAAGAAGAAACTTCAGGATTCAAAGAACCTTTGGCAGTACGAATAACTTTCATTGGTCCTCTTTCATATTCACGAATTCTTTCTTCCGTTTCTTCACTGATTCCAAGATCAGTTTTTGTAACGATCAGCATTGGTTCAATTCCACTTTTCATGATCAGCATTGATAGACGATCAATCAAGGCTGTTGAAAAATCAGGATCTTTGACAGACATCACAATCAACACCTGATCAACATTGGCAACACTTGGACGAATCATTTCATTTCTTCTAGGCAATATTTTTTCAATGACATACCTGCCATGGGATTCTTTACATTCAACAATATCACCTGTAACAGGTACGCGCTGTTTTCGAATCTTTCCTGTCAGAATACTGTCAAAAGTATTTCCCTCTTCATCCATTAATGTATATTCTTTTGAAACAATTTTTACGATTCTTGCTTTCATTCTTCCTCTTATGATTAGTAATAATACAGTGTAATATAGTTATTTTCTTTCTGTGTATAAGATGTGCCATATGCTGGATCACATGAAATAACGACACCAGGCGTAATACTGTCTAATTCTTCCTGACTCATTTGTGTTGTATCACGATTACTTGTCCTCACAACTGCTCCCATATGTTCAAGTTCTCGCTGTGCACTTTGTACATCCATACCGATAATATCATCTGGAATCGTAATCGTTGGATATGTTGCGTATACCAATGTAATTTCATTTGGTTTGGAAGGATCAAATAACGTTCCTGCCTGAAGCTTTTCCTGACGAAGAATTGTTCCACCAGTTTTCATAGAATCTTCTGAAACTGCATTTACAGTTAGATTTGGATATTGACTGTTCAATTGTTTTTTTACATCTGTAATATTCTGACCAACAAAATCATCACATGTAACGCCAATACCACTAGACACAACAAGAGAAATAGAGGTATCGCCGCCGACCTCACTGCCTTCCTCAGGAGAAGACGAAATGACAATTCCCTGTTCAATATCTTCTGTCAATTCATAAGATATGTTGGATTCATCAATATTTAAATTTGCTTTATGCAATGCCTTTTCAGCATCCTGCAGACTCATTCCCTGAATAGAAGGAACTTTTGTATTGCGCGGGAGAAAATTGAATATCAGTGCTGCAATGATTCCAACAGCAACAACAATACCAAATATTGTCGCAACAGTTTTTGTATAGTTTTTTTTCTTTTCGTGAGAAGAAGTCTCATATGTATGAGAAGATGTGAAATTTGTATGTTTTCCTCTAGCTGGTTCTGCCTTTACATTTGTCTGTTCTTTTTTCTGCTTCTGAATACCTTCATGCAATACAAGTTTTCTCTCATTCAAACGTTCTGGTCTTAAACAAGTTGAAATATCCTGCAGCATTTCTCGACATGAACCATAACGATTGTTTGGATCTTTTGCGGTTGCACGTGTAATTACATTAGCGATGCTTTGTGGAACAGATGCATTGATCAAACGTACATCAGGCATTGGCTCTCGCATGTGCTTTAAAGCAATCTGTACTGCCTGATCCGCCTTGAAAGGAACATCTCCTGCAAGCATTTCATATAGCACAATTCCTAAAGCATAGATATCTGACTGTGGAGAAGCAGCTTCTCCTTTAGCAAGTTCAGGTGCAAGATAATGCACACTTCCCATAACATTATTTGCCTGCGTCAACTGCATCGATCCTTTCGCTGTCGCAATGCCAAAGTCAAGAATCTTGATAGAGCCATCTGCTTTAACAATGACATTCTGAGGCTTGATATCACGATGAATGATGCCTCTACTGTGTGCTTCAGAAATCGCGGAACACAATTGCTTCATAATATCTACAGCTTCTTCATTTACGAGTGGTCCACGAGATCGAATAACTTGTTTCAGCGTCTTTCCCGTAACATATTCCATGACAATATAGTGATGTCCCTTATAATCACCAACGTCATAGATTTCAACAATATTTGGATGCGCTAAAGCTGCAGCTGCCTGTGCTTCTCTTTCAAAACGTAAAATACTGACTGCATCTGTAGATAAGTCAGCCCTTAAGATTTTAATTGCAACCTGACGATTCAGAATCGTATCGACCGCAAGAAAAACATCGGCCATACCACCCTGTCCGATATGAGAAACAACTTCATAACGATCTGCAATAACATTCTTACGATTTGTCATTACGCTTCACCATCCAAATCAATAAATATGACTGTTACATTATCATATCCACCTGCATCCAATGCACTCTTCATCAGTTTACGAGCACTTAATGATGGATCCATATCTGTATCCAGTAAAATGGATTTCATTTTTTCTTCTTCAACATACCCATGCAGCCCGTCAGAACATAATAAAACTCCATCCATATGTTCCTTATGCAGATCAATATCCGCATGTACACTTTCCCATACACCAAGTGCATTTGTGAGTATATTTTTCTTTGGGTATGTTTTTGCTTCTTCTGGCGTCAATTCTCCATGAATCAGCATATCATTTACAAGGGAATGGTCCGTTGTCAATTGTGTCAATCTAGAATGATCATATAATGCATATGCACGAGAATCTCCAATATTTACAATCATCTTGCCAAAAGAAGTAATCATGACACCACAGAATGTTGTACCCATGCCTTTTAGATTCTCATGTGTCTGTCCATATTCAAATATTTGTAAATTACATGCGTTGATAGCTAAAGTGATCCACTTTCTAGCTTCTTCTTCACTTGTGAATTGTTCCGTTTCAGAAAATACTTTTGAAAAGAAACGTACTGTCATTCTAGAAGCAATATCGCCTCCAAAATTACCACCGATTCCATCTGCAACAATCGCAAAAATGTCATTTGCTTCATTTGTCGCAATGACATAAGAATCCTGATTATTTTTTCTCACAAGTCCTTTATCTGTAATTCCATAATATTTCATGAAGATTGTTTATTCCTCTCATGTTTTGCACGTAATTGACCACATGCAGCATCAATATCATCACCATGCTTCTGACGAAGTGTAGCCTTTACACCATGCTTCATCAATATGTCATAGAAATGCAATGCTTTTTTATCATCCACACCAATATATCCATTTTCATCTACCTGATTGTATGGAATCAAATTGATATATGCATTCATTCCACGAACTAGATTTGCTAATGTGATTGCCATTTCATCAGAATCATTTACACCATGCAGAAGAATATATTCAAATGTCAGACGTCTATGATTGTCTTCACTGTATTCTCTTAATGCCTGCATCAATTCATCCAATGGATAAGCCTTGGCAATTGGCATTAATTTTCTACGCAGTTCATTTGTAGGTACATGTAAAGAGATTGCAAGATTGTATTGATAATGTCCTTGTGCAAATTCTCTGATTTTTGGAACAATTCCACAAGTTGAAATTGTGATGTGTCTAGATCCGATTGCTAAGCCAAGATCTGAGTTTACAATAGAACAGAAATTCATGACATTCGTATAGTTATCAAAAGGTTCTCCTGTACCCATCACAACAATGTTATCAACCCTTCTACCTTCTTTGTCTAACTGCTTTTGAACAAACATGACTTCTCCAACGATTTCACCCGCTGTTAAATCACGTTGCTTCTTTAATAGACCAGAGGCACAGAATGAACATCCCATATTACATCCAACCTGAGATGTTACGCATAAAGAATCACCATACTGAAAGTGCATTAAAACAAGTTCTACACTAGAACCATCTTGTAATTCTGCTAAAAACTTAATTGTTCCATCATGAGAAACCTGTCTTTGAATTTCCTTTAATGGTTCAATGGAGTATTCTTGTTTTAACTGTTCAATAAAAGATTTCGGAAGATCACTCATTTCATCAAATGAGGATACTCTTTTCCGATATAGCCAAGAAAAAATCTGTTTTGCACGATAGGCTTTCTGTCCATGTGCTTCCAGCATTTCTTGCATTTGTTTAAATGTTAAATCATATATTGTTTGCATACACATCTATTCTATCATATTATTCTTGATTTTTTGTCAGCTTTGCGATATAAAAGCCATCATAATGCTCTTCAAACGGGAAGACTGTTCTTTCTTCGATACATGTAAATTCTGGATGTTCTTTCAAAAAGTTTTTAATTTGTCCTGAATTCTCTTTTTTATTTAATGTACATGTAGAATATACAAGAATTCCACCCTTTTTCAGATACGAAGAAGAAACTTCTAGAATCTTCTTCTGTGTATGAATAATTTCATCAATATTTTCTGGTTTTAAATGATAGCGGATTTCTGGCTTATGAGAAAGATCTCCCAGCCCTGAGCAAGGTACATCACATAAGATACGATCAAAACTCTCTTCTTCAAAAGAAACTTTTGTTGCATCATTCACTTTTGTTTCTACATTTGTATTTCCACACTTTTTCATCAACTGATCAATCAGCTGACAACGATGTTCATAAAGATCACAGGCAATGACTTTTCCTGTATTCTGCATATAGCTGGATATGAGCTGTGTCTTCCCCCCTGGTGCAGCACAAATATCTAAAACCTGCATGCCTTCTTTCACATCAAGATATTTAACTGGCAGGATCGAAGCTGGATTTTGAATCAGTACCTGTCCATTTTTGAAATAGTCACTCGCAAGAATGGATTGATGCATCGTGAATGATTCTTCATTGATAAAATGAATTGATGGATCATTCATGAGCTGTTCCTTCGTTATCTTTAATGGATTGATTCTTCCATAGACCTTTGGAATCTTTTGATCTGCTTCAAGAATTTTAAGCGTTGTTTCTTCACCATAATGTGCATTCCACATATCGATGATCCATTTTGGATGTGAGTAAAGAATTTCCTTTGCTTCCGTTGTCTGTAAACCATTTGCCTGCACTTTTCTAAGGATTGCATTCACAAAGCTTTGATCATGTGTATTTACAAGATCATGTACTTCATTCAAGATTGCATATTCTTTTTCATTTGTAAAAAACATCTCAAATACCGCAATATCAATCGCAAGTGCTGTTTTCAGTTTTGTTCTTTTTGCGTATTTTCTCCATTGATATTCAAGATACGTATAGTTTCTTAATACACCATATACAATATTTGTTACAGATGAAATTTCTTCTTTTTTGATTTTACTTTCACGCATGATTAAAGATGCATATCCGTCATCATGCATTATTCTATATAAAATATTCAATGCTTCACTTCTCGCACTCATAAAACTCCTTTAATCCAATGTCAATGGATTGACATCAATACGTATTGTATTGATATCCATTTCTGTATCTGTTAATACATTTTTAACCTGTTTTCTCATCTCGTCTAGATTTTTCCCTTTTAATAAGATTCTTTGACGATATAGATCTTTTTTCTTTAATAGAGAAATAATACCAATGACTTTAAAATTTCCTTGTAAATGATGCATCAGCAACAGTGATGTATGATCCACTTTATTCTGTTGGGTGGATGACACTGTAATTGCGATGAGATATGTATATGGAGGATATTGTCCAGCTTTTCGAAACTGCATCTCATGCATAAAGAACTTCTCATAGTTCTGCTCTTTCGTACACTGAACAACATAATGGGACGGATCAAATACCTGTATGACAACTTCGCCATTTGTATCTTTTCTTCCACTTCTGCCACTTGCCTGCATCAGTAAATCAAATGTTGCTTCTGCACTTCTAAAATCAGTACGATTCAATCCTTCATCTCCATTGATAATTCCAACAAGCGTTACATTTGGAAAATCCAGACCTTTTGCAATCATCTGTGTCCCTAAAAGTATTTCAGCTTCTTGATTTTCAAAAGCTTTTAATATTTTTGCATGTGCATTTTTTCGACTTGTTGTATCAGCATCCATACGTAGTGTTTTAACACCTGAAAACATCTGATGCACTTCTTCTTCCAGTCGTTCTGTTCCAAAGCCAAACGTTGTAAAACCATCTCCACTTCCGCAATGTGGACAGATTCTAGGTACATACATTTCATATCCACACGTATGACATTTCATTTTTCCAATATCTCTATGATAGCTCATTGCGATATCGCAATGTGGACAGCGAATGACTTCCTGACATGACTTGCATCGAAGTTGTGAATGAAATCCTCTGCGATTCAAAAGTAGGATAATCTGCTTATGCAATGCCAACTGCTTCTGCATTTTATCTTTCAGGGTATCGGAAAGAATAAAAGATTCTCCATGCATCATTGCTCGTTTCATATCTACTAATGTAATATCCGCAAAACAATGATTGATTCTTTCTTTGATTTCAACAAGATGATATACATGTCGCAATGCTCTTGCATAGGAATCTAGCGAAGGCGTTGCAGAACCTAGAATGACTTTACAATGATGGTATTTTCCTCTTTGTATCACAATGTCTCGTGCATGATAACAAGGTTGTACATCTTGTTTATAGGATGCATCATGTTCTTCATCCATCACAATCAGACCTAATTGATCAAACGGTAAAAATACAGCACTTCTTGTTCCTACCACAATACGTGCCTGATTATTTTTTACAAGCTTCCACTGTTCATATTTCTCCTGTGCATTTAAACCAGAATGATAAATCGCCAGTGCATTGTGAAAGCGTGAAGAAACTCGTTCAATCATTTGTGGTGTCAATGCAATTTCTGGTACAAGAATCAATACTTGTTTACCTTGCTTTAAGCATTCCATCGCAAGCTGCAGATAAACTTCAGTTTTTCCTGAACCCGTGACTCCATGTAAAAGATACACCGCATCCTCTGTATCTGTAATTTCATGCATTGCCTTGTTTTGACTATCTAGCAAGGCAAATGGTGCAGCCATCACTTCATTTTCAATGGGTTGTGCATCTCTTTCTTCTTCAAATAGAATGAATGCATTCTTTTCTACCAGTGTATGCGGAATTGTTTTAAACATTTCGCGCAGCGTAGAATATTTCACTTTTCCATTCTGTTGAACATAAAGATATGCCTGTAATTGTTTTGGTGTCAGATTCACTTCTTCATCCGATAATTTCACCCATTTTTCTTTTACGCGATGTTTATCTTTTCCAAGTGGTTTCACAATGGATGGAAGCATTGCCTGAAAACATGAAATCGTTGTAGATAAGGTCTGATCTTTCATCCATAAGGCAAGATCATGCAGCTCTTCATTGATCAATGGCTGTTCATCAATGATATTTGAAATAAATTTAAGAGAAAATCCAAATCTCTGTTTGATCTCGTCTTCTGTTTCTTCTGTATACGTACAGCTTTCACTAAAGCCTGTTAACTGCTTCACGCCAAAAGGAACAGAAACTCTGCATCCTTGTAGAATTTCAACATTTGAAAGATAGGAATATGTCTGATCTAACGAACGAACGGGATGTTCGATCCACACTTCAACAATATACATACCTATTATTTTACATGGAGTTGTCATATTCGCATAGAATAAAGCGAAAGAAGAAGGTAAAATAGATGCTAGATAAGTGAGGAAGGTTTTTTATGAAAATCACAAGAAAATATACACTTGGTATCATTGGACTCGGACATATGGGTACAGCCATTGCACGTGGTGCAGTTAGAAAAGAATATATTGAACGCTATAAGATTGCAGTATATGACCATAGTGATCATGCAAAAAATGACTGTCGTATTGAAGGTTTTGACAATCTTTCTTCATTGAAGGAACTTGTTGAAAATTCTCATATCGTTTTACTTGCGGTAAGACCTCAACAGGTTGAAGAAGTATTAGATGAAATCAAAGATTATGATATTCATACATTACTATCCATCGTCACAGGTGTTTCCATTCAGCATTTGCAATCCAGACTGAACAATGCTCCAATCATTCGTTCTATGCCAAATACACCATTACAGATCAATGAAGGTGCAACTGCATTATGCAAATCAGAAAACTGCAAGGCAGACGACTATGACTTTGTATTCCAGCTGTTCGCTACGATGGGTGTAACAAAAACTGTCAAAGAAGAACAGATGGAAGATATCGTTGCCGTCCATGGTTCTACACCTGCCTATATTTATTACTTTGTACAATGTATTTTAGAAGATGCGAAAAAAAGAGGCATCGACGAAGATGTTGCACGATCTTTACTTGTACAGACGGTCATCGGTTCTGGCAAACTGTTACAGAAATATGCGGATAAACCACTAGACGACTTCATTGATGAAGTATGCTCTGAAGGCGGCACAACGATTGAAGCTGTCAAACAGTTCAAGAAAGATAATCTAGAAACAATTGTACATGATGCAAATGAGAAATGTATTGCACGTGCAAAACAGCTTGGAAAATAAATGACAGGGAGTTCATTGAACTCCCTGCTTTTATTCATGCGGTTTGTGGCTGTACATCTTCTGTATATGTTTCTGGATTCAGCTGTAGAAGCTGGATATGATCCTTTGCTTCTTCTGCAATGCAGGCACATGCATCCGCGATTCTTTCTAGATTATCAAGTAAAGTAGAATAACTGACATGTAAGGATGGATCACACTCTTTACTCTTGACTCGCTCTAGATGTGATTTGTGATATTTCCTTTCTTCATTTCTCAGTACATTGCGAATCAGGATGACTTCCTGTGCACATTCTCTATCACCGGTCTGAATAGCATTCATCGATTTTCTTAACAGATCTGTCACTCGATCAATACTATGATCCATCTGTTCACTTGCCATCATAGAAAATGATTTATTCATTGCACTTGTTTCTTTCAAAATGTGATCAATATCTCTACAGCGATCTGAAATTCTTTCCAGGTTATTGGATACATATAAGTAACCCGCAAGCTGTTCTGCCTGTTGTTCTGTAATAGATGCATTGGAGAACATTTTAGTGATATAGTCTGCAATCTCTTCCTGTAAATCATGTACCTGCTTTCGCATATCATGGAATGCGGCAAACTGCTTTGAATCTTTGCCATGATGTAATGCAGATTTTAATTTCTGTAATACTTCTACTGTACTGCTGCCTAATCTAGAAGTTTCTTCAGAAACAAGGTACATTGCGACAAGTGGCTGATCAATCACATGTTCATCCAGATATTGTGGCTGTGAAGTTGATTTTACAGTTTCATTTCCATCTGGAATGATTGTTGTAACGATCTTTACCATCAACTGAATCAGAGGCAGCCATGCCAGTGTACATACAACATTGAACAATGTGTGTGCATTTGCAATCTGTCTGGCAATAATATCTACTTCATTTCCCTGTGGAGAAATCATTGTTACTACCTTAGCGAATAAAGGAATAATCATTAGAAATACGATACTTCCAGTGATATTGAAGATACTATGTGAAATTGCTGTTCTTTTAGCATTCTTGGTTTGAGCGATGGATGCTAATAAAGCTGTAATCGTTGTACCGATGTTATCTCCTAACAAGATAGGAATTGCACCTGTCAAGCCGATAACACTATGCACGCCATCAGCTCCTGCTTGAGAAGCAAAGTTCTGCAATACCGCAATGGTTGCGGAAGATGACTGTACAACAAGTGTCATACCTGCACCTAAGATGACACCTAGAACTGGAATATCTTTTACCTTATCCATCATTTCCAAGAAGAATGGTGCTGTTGCTAATGGTTTCATGACTGTCCCCATGATTTCAATGCCTTCAAACAACAATCCAAATGAGAATATTGCTAAACCAATATTTTTCATCTTTTCATTTTTACAGATGAAATTCATCATAAATCCAGCAAATATAATTGGGTAAATATAGTCTGTGATTTTAAAAGCCATGAGCTGTGCTGTCATTGTTGTACCAATATTGGCACCAAAAATAACAGAAATAGCCTGTGGCAGTGTCATCAGATTTGCAGAAACAAATCCAATTGTCATAACTGTTGTAGCACTAGATGACTGTAATACAGCAGTAACCAATGCACCTGCAAGTGCACCCATAACAGGATTCTTTGTTAAAAAACCAAGAATCTTTTTCATCTTCTCACCTGCAGCTTTTTGTAAAGCATCAGACATGCTATTCATTCCATATAAGAATAATGCAAGTCCACCTATCAATCCAAACAAGATTTTTACACTTTCGTTCATAACCTTCCCTCTTTGTTAAGATCATGTTAAGTGTAAAATTCATCTCTATCTATCTTCTCACTCGAAAGTTTTTGTAAAATATTTGTAAAATAGCTTTACTTGCAGGAAGTAACAGTACCATCTTCATTGACTTGACATTGTAATGGGGAATCCGCTGGCAGTATAAGATCTACAACAGGTGTATTTTCGCAGGAAATAAATGATAATTTAGTATTGTTTGTTAGATCTATAGAAGTTACTCCAGTATTGGAGAATGTAAGTGTCTGCAGTTCTGTAAAAAATTCGATACCTTGTAGACTTGTTAAAGAAGAATCTTCTGGCGCAATAATCGCAATCACACTAGAAAGCTCTTCTCCACTGAGCTCTCCATTGCCATCTTTATCAAAATTCTTTTGAATATATGTACGAAATAACGCATCTGGAAATGTTGTTTCATCTAAAGCAATCGCATCCTTGGCAGGCTGTTGATTCGAAGTATCTTTGACTGCTTTCAACTGTTTCTGATGACTTTTCAGATAGATACCACCAAACGCTACAACAACACCAGCTAACATGAAGCAAACAATGATGGATACAATTTTTCTTTTTCTTTTTTCATTCTGCTTCTGTAAGGAAATGACATGCATTGCCTGTGTTTCTGCAGGCATGTCACGATCAATATGAATAATCCCTGTATCTTCAAAAATATCACGGTCGGTCTTGCTCATCTGATCCATAGCGCGTGTAAATTCTTCTTCACTAGGTCCATCATTTATTTCTTCTTTGATTGTAGAAAAATCTAGAAAATCATCATTCTGTTCGTTCTTTTTTTCACTCATACTTATTTCCTTAAAAATGGACTGTTTTACCAGTCCATACGTTTACCATGCTACATAATAATCTGTTGTTCCTGCAGGACAGCCTGTATCCAGAACAATACATGTTCCCTTAGAACATGGGAATGTTGTGCCCTGCGGCATATCACTTGCGGCAACAACGTAATTATCACCATCTCTATAGAAACCTTCAGAATCCAATGTCCATGTAGGTGTCAGATAATGATATAAAACATTGGAAGAATAATATGTTTCTCTTCTTCCACCATAATAATTCACACCAGATGCCTTTGTTAAGGATCCACTAGAACCCATAGAAGCAAATAAAGCAGAATAATCTACAGCAGCTACAACAGGAACAGGTGTCTTTTCATCTTTCACTTGATCCTTTAATACATAGCCCTTAACACCATCAAAATCAACTTCATAATATGCATAGTCATTTGTACCAACAACATGTAGTTCATCATCCGTTGTTTTCGTGAAGATTGTTGTAGATTCTTCCTGTGGTAATTGCTTGACTTCAATATCACTATCCGCATATTTGATTTCATCTACTGGATTAAAGATATCTTCATGGCTGCTCGTCAGTTTATTGACATTTACATAGCCAACTTTTCCACTAGGTGTAATGATCTTGCAGAGCTCACCTTCCGCACTTAACAGCTGCACTTGTGTCCCTTTTCCATCTGTTTCAATTGTGGAAGAAACATTTGTGCCATCTTTTAGAATATTTGCCTCACTTGTCAGATACATTGTCTGTTTATCCGTATCTACAAGCTGCGTAAAGTCAGCAGATACTGCATTTGTATATGACTGGGAATTTGAAAATTTGAAGTTCCCACTTGCATCAACATTTAAACCACTTAAAAAGAGAACAGCTGCAGCTACAGGCAACATTGTAATAAATCTTTTCTTCATATTTGTCCTCCTTTTTTATGCGCTAGAAATTATTCTACACAATTTCTTAAGATTAATCAAACTTTCGCATCATTAACACGAAATCACATAATCTAAAGAAACATCAAATGGTTCTACTTCAATTTCGTCTACACATTGCTCATGAAATGCGATACCAGCTTTGTATCTGCATTCTCTCAAGATAGAATCATAATACCCTTTTCCATACCCACAACGATGAAAAGAAAGATCATAGCTGGATAATGGAACAATCATGAAATCAATGTCTTTTAAATCTGCCTTGTTTTGGTTGCATGGCTCTAATACATGAAATGCACCTTCCTGTAATTCAGAAAATGATGAAATGTAGTAAAACACTAATGTATTTCCAGTCACTTTTGGAACACAAACATGTTTATGATTTTCAAAACACCATGCAAGAATCTCAAATGTATCTACTTCATCTTTCATTGATACATAGCATCCAATCACATTTGCCTTTTCCATGTATGGTACCAATTTTAGAAATAACGCATGTGATCTTTGCTTTCGTTGTGAAGAAGGAATTAAAGATCTCTGTTTCTGTCCATATTTTCTAGCATCCATTTTTTTCATGCAACCATCATAAAAGCATTGTAGAAAAACTACAATGCTTAACAACTTAACCGATAGAATTTGTAAAATCGATTTTCATCAGCTGATTCAATTCAACTGCATATTCCATTGGAAGTTCTCGTGTAAATGGTTCTAAGAAGCCCATAACGATCATTTCTGTTGCCTGTGCTTCTGATAAGCCTCTGCTCATGAGATAGAACAATTCATCTTCAGAAATCTTAGAAACCTTAGCTTCATGTTCAATGGTTGCGGAATCACAATCATTGATATTCAGTGGAATTGTATCAGATCTGGATTTGTTATCAAGAATCAAAGTATCACATTCAATCTTTGTACGAGAATTTTCTGCCTTTGGTGTGAAACGGATCCAGTCTCTGAAATTCGTTACACCCCCATTACGTGAAACTGATTTTGAAACAATAGAAGAAGTTGTATGTGGTGCTAAATGGATCATCTTTGCACCTGTATCCTGGAATTGATTTTTAGAACCTACCGCAATGGAAATACATAAACCATGTGCATATTCTCCAGCAAGAATACAAGCTGGATATTTCATGGAAATACGAGAACCGATATTTCCATCAATCCATTCCATTGTTCCGTGCTCTTCAACCTTTGCACGCTTTGTAACAAGGTTCAATATATTGCCACTCCAGTTCTGTACAGAAGAATATCTGCACTTTGCACCTTTTCCAACAAATACTTCTACAACAGCCGCATGCATGGAATCTTTTGAATATTGCGGTGCAGTACATCCTTCTACATAAGAACATTCAGCACCATCATCAACAATGATAATAGATCTTTCAAACTGTCCCATAGATTCAGAGTTGATTCTAAAATATGACTGCAGTGGTTTTTCAAGTTTGACACCCTTTGGTACATAAATGAAAGATCCACCAGACCATACTGCACTGTTTAATGCTGCAAGCTTATTATCACTTGCTGGTACGATTGTAGCAAAATACTTTTTAAAGATATCTGGATATTCTTTTAATGCAGAGTCAATATCAAGGAATAGAACACCCTTTTCACGTACTTCATCCAGCATATTGTGATATACCGCTTCAGATTCATATTGTGTTGTTACACCTGCAAGGTATTTTTTTTCTGCTTCTGGAATACCTAATTTTTCAAATGTATTTTTTACTTCTTCCGGTACATCTTCCCAGCTTCTTTCTGCTTCATTACTTACTTTCTTATAATATGTAAAATCCTGGAAATCAATTTCAGATAAATCTGGTCCCCAGTTTGGCATTTCCATCTTTTCAAATTGATGAAATGCTTTAACTCTGAACTCACACATCCATTCTGGTTCATTTTTCCACGCGGAAATCTGACGAACAATTTCTTCTGTCAGTCCTTTCCCTGTTTCGAGAACCGTCTTGACATTATCATCATGAAATCCATATTTATAATCATCCTGTGAGGCAATCACATCTGTGTTCTTTTCTTCGCTCATTCTTTTTCCTCACTTTCATGAATCATCTGATCGATTGCTTTCCAGCCAATCGTTGCACATTTGATACGATTTGCCTGCTTATAGACATTCTTTAATGCTACTGCTTCTTCCAGCACATCAGGATCATATTCTTTTGCATCAATCATATTAAAATATTGATGAATGATAGCTTCTGCTTCTTCAACAGATTTTCCTTTTAAAAGATCTGTCATCATAGAAGTAGATGCTGTGGAAATCGTACAGGCAACCCCATCAAAACGAATATCTTCAATTTTTCCATCTTTGATCTTTGACTGCACTGTAATATCATCAATACAGCTGTCAGAAGCCATATGTACGCTTTTATAATCAGCTTCTTCTGTCAATTTATGATTATGTGGATACTGGTAATGATCCATGATCAGCTCTCTTAGAATTTCAGGATCATTTAACATATCATTTGTATTACTCATCAATATAACTCCTTAAAAGAAAATTCCAACACAATTTTCTAATGTAATTTCTTTACATGCTTCAACAAAACGATCAATTTCTTCTTTTGTATTGTAGAAATATAAAGAAGCACGAATTGACTGATCTGTATGAATAATGTTATGCAGGATCTTAGCACAATGGTTGCCTGATCTAACCGCAATATTTTTACTTGCGAGGAATCCAGCTGCATCTTGTGCAAATACACCTTTTGCATTGAAATCAATTGGTCCATACAGATTATCTGGATTAATGATTTCAATATTGTCTAGCTGTGACAGTTTATCAATTGCATATGCACGCAATTCTTTTTCATATTCATGAATATTATCTAAACCAATGGAAAGAAAATATTGAATTGCAGCACCTGTACCAATCACACCTTCTATATTTGGTGTACCAGCCTCAAACTTCACTGGAGTATCTTTCAAAAGCATTTCTCCATCTTTATTGAATCTAGCATTCATATCTCCACCATAGAATACTGGTTCCATCGCATCCAGCAGTTTCTTTTTTCCATAGAGAATTCCTACACCAGAAGGACCACACATCTTATGTGCGGAAAAACCTAAGAAGTCAACATCCAGATCTTTTACATCGACTTTCATATGTGGAACAGACTGTGCACCATCAACAATCATATATGCACCATAGGAATGTGCAATTTCACACATCTCTTTCACTGGCTGAATCGAACCTAGTACATTTGTTACTTCTGCAACAGAAACAACTTTGACACCTTCGTGCATTGCTTTTTTAAAAGTATCAATTGTAATATTTGCTTCATTATCTGTTTCGATGTATTCAATATTGATACCAATTTCTTTTTGTAAAGCAAACCATGGCAATACATTACTTGCATGTTCTGCATACGTAATCAATACTGTGTCACCCTTCTTTAAAATTGGCTTTAAGCCAAATGCAATCTGGTTCAGAGAATGAGATACATTATGTGTATAGACAACTTCATCTTTATCACAATGAATCAATTCAGCAACAAGATTTCTTGTTCCGTCATAAAGTTTGTCATTTATTTCAGCAACACGATAATCTCCACGATGAACGTTGGATGTATGTTTGGCATAAAAATCAACCACAGCATCAATCACACATTGTGGCTTCAGGCTTGTTGCGGCAGAATCTAGATAAACAAGATCTGGATTATTCTCGATCATTGGAAAGTCTTTTCTGATTTTGTCTACATCTAACATAATTCATTCAACTTCCTTTCCATTTCTTCTTGCAGTTTTTCTTTGAGAACATCATTATTCAATGTATCTGTAATAGGCATTAAATATCCTGCAGAAATCAATGATGTACATTGCTTTACAGATAATCCACGGCTCATCAGATAATACAGCTGATCATCGTCTACTCTGCCAATACTCATTGCATGAGAAGCATTGACATCATTTTCATCAATGAGTAATTCCGGAAGAATTGTTGCATGTACACCTTTTTCAAATGACAATGCACGAGAAGTCTGATGAGATTGTGAACGACGTGCACCTTTCACAACTTTACCGATTGCATCAATCATTAATTCCCCTGTCTTTAATACAACAGAATAATTCTTCATATCACCATATGTATGTGGTGCATAGTTAACAACCTGCATACGATAGTTCTTCCTGCAGTCAACTAAAGAAGCACTTGTAACAAGTGCAGAAGCACCTTCCTGTCTTAATGCAACAAATGTATTTCTCATTGTTGCGGCACCATTACATTCACCATATGCAACGGTTACATGTGCGTTCGCTAATACTTCATGAGATTCATCTACATGAATTTCACTCTTCGCAGCATTCCAGAACAGATACGCTACATTTGTATTGCTTTCCGCAAATGTACGAATATTTATTTTTTTAGCATTTATAATGCGGATGTATACATCACTATCTTCTTTCGCAAAGAATGTCAGTTCAATATCACGCTGCGTATCAATGACATATTCACTGTATCCTGCAGGAAGAAGTACATCCATATTTACATGGATCTGTTCCATTATTTCTTTCCTGCACTTTCTGCAGCAGTACGAACTGCACATGTACCAATACCAGTAGAAACTGTTCTTACATTGTTCTGTGCTTCTGAAGCAGGCTGAACGTTATATTCCTGATAGATCCAGTCATAACCTTCCTGGTCGATCTTTTCAGCTAATTCTTCTCCACCTTCCACAACGATTTTTCCATTAACCAGTACGTGTGTGAATTGTGGCTTGATTAACTGGTAGAATCTTTCATAGTGAGATACAACGATCATACTCATATTTGTTTCATTCTTCATCTTATTCAAAGCATCCGCAACAATACGTAATGCATCAACATCAAGTCCAGAGTCAATTTCATCCAGCATACTCAAAGTTGGCTTTAACATTTCCATCTGTACGATTTCATTTCTCTTCTTTTCACCGCCAGAAAAGCCTTCATTCAAGAAACGGTGTGCAAGATCTTCTTTCATTTCCAGATCTTTAATTGTAGATTCCATTTCTTTAATGAACTTGAATAAAGAAATTGGCTGTTCTCTTCTTACATTCATAGCTGCACGCAAGAAATCAGAGTTTGTAACGCCTGGAATTTCCTGTGGATACTGCATTGCAAGAAACAATCCAGCAACGCTTCTTTCATTGACTGGCATTTCAAGAATGTTCTTTCCATCATATGTAATAGAACCTTCTGTAACGATATATTTAGGATTTCCCATAATTGCGGCAAGCAGTGTTGATTTGCCATTTCCATTAGGGCCCATTAAAGCATGGACTTCATTTTCATTAACAGTCAGATCCACACCTTTCAGTATTTCTTTTCCTTCAACTTCTACATGAAGATTTTTAATTTCCAAAGTTTTCATAAATACACTTCCTCTATTCGTTTCCGTTCGTTATTTTATCATTTTTGGAATTAGATGTCTTGTAATGTGTTCACTTTCTTGTTCATATAACCTTCACATTGTTAAAATTGCTTTTCAAGAGTGCTTGCAATATAATTAATAAGCTTATTTTAATAGGAGGATTTATGGGTAAATTCTTGAAAAAGAACTGGTTTGTAGTCCTTGTCGCTACATTGTTTATCGGTGTAGTTGGATATTACATCTATGATACAAACAAAGGAAAGCTCAAAGGCAAGAAAGCAAATGGAGAAGATGTTGTATATGAAATCAATGGCAATGATACAACTGCTTCTGCATTCTATGATGAATTATATTCATCTAACGGAACTAGCAGTGCTGTTGCTTTATTCAAACAGGCAGTTGCTGATGCCGACGTTAACACAACAAGTGAAATGAAAGACAATGCTAAAAAACAGGCAGAATCAATCAAATCCAATTACCAGTCTAACTATGGTTCCAGCTATGAATCATATTTAGCAAAAGACTTGGCTTCTACAGGTTTCTCTGATTTAGAAGAATACTTGATTGAAGCTCAGAAGATCAATTCTATTACTGCTGATTATGCTAAGAAGAATTTTGATGACCTCAACATCAGACAGGTATCTTACATTCTGATCAAGTATGAAGATACTTCTAATCCAAGTGCTGAAACAACAGACGATGAAAAGAAGAGAATGGCTGCTGTTGATGAAGAATTAAAGAATGGTACTGATTTCGCTACAGTTGCACAAGATCATTCTGAAGACTCTTCTACAGCAAGCAAAGGCGGTAATTTAGGTGTCATTGATAAAAATACAACTTCTATTGACTCAACATTCTTATCTACTTCCCTTGCATTAAAAGAAGGTGAAGTATCAGACTGGGTAAGAAGTGATTCCTTTGGATACTTCAAAATCATGTGTACAGCTTCTACGCAGAAAACTCTAGAAAGCAATAACACAGACACTGATCCATATTTATCCCTTGTTCAGCAATACGATACAACTTTGGAAAATACAGCTATTTGGAAAAAGGCTCAGGAATTAGGCATTGATTTCAAAGGAAACGATGACATTGAAAAGGCAATCAAATCTGCATTCAATGTAACAGATGATGCAGACAAGAAATCAACAGAAGCTACTGCAACTCCAGAAGCTACAACTACTCCAGAAACAACTGCGACTCCAGAATCAAGTGCAGAAAGTGAGGCTAACTAACATGAAAAACACAAGAAATCTATTATTAGCATCCCTTCTATCTTTCTCTGTTTTAGCAGGATGTTCTGATGCACAGGCAAAATTAAAGGATTCTTCCACAGCTCTATTCTCTGTAGGAAAGAAGACAGTGACAAAAGGTGATCTGTATTCCAAGATGAATTCTACTTCTGGTGCATCTGTTGTTACAAATAACGCTACAAAGCAGATCAGTGCTGCTGAAATTGAAGTTACAGATGATATGAAAGAAAGTGCTGAAAAGACACTGAAATCATATAAGAGCATGTATGGTGATACATTTGCTTCTTATCTAGAAAATGTCAATATGACTGAAGATGAATATCTAAACAACTTTTTGATTCCATCTTTACAGGCAGAACAGTTGCCAAAGGCATATCTCGAACAAAACTGGGATAACGTTGCTAAACTATATACACCACGTAAAGCTACGGTATTGGAATTCACAACAAGTGATGATGCCAAGGCTGCATTGAGTGAATTAAATGACGGTTCTAAGACTGCTGCAGAAGCAGCAAGTGGTCATAACTCTTCTTCTACTGGTGAAAGCAAGATCTACACAATTGAAGATACTAATCTTGATTCTATTGTTAGAAGCTGCATCAATTCTAATACTCCAGATGATGGATGGTCACAGGTTCCAGCAAGTGATGGAAGCAAGTTCTATGTTGTTAAGGTAGATGACAATAATCCTGATAACTTCAAGGATGAATGTATTGCTTCTCTTGTATCTGTTTCTCAGATTAAGTCAGATTCAACAACATATTTCTTCAAGAAATATAACTTCCATGTGTATGATAAAGTCATTTATGATGCTCTTGAAAAAGACTATCCTGATTACCTTGTACAAGATATGAAAGATACAAGTACATCATCTTCTAAAGATTCATCAACAAACGAATAATGCATTCAAAAAGAGAGATTCATTCTCTCTTTTTTTATTGTAATGCTATAATTATTTTATTCATTGGAGGATTTTATCATGTGTATTTTTTGCGATATTATTTCAGGAAAGATTCCATCATCTAAAGTGTATGAAGATGACGATGTACTGGCAATTTTAGATGTTTCTCAGGTTACATTTGGACATACGCTCGTCATGCCTAAAAAACATGTTGCGGACATTCTTGAAGCAGATGAAGAAACAGTTGTGAAATGTGCAAAAGTCATTTCTAAATTATCTAAGCAGATTGTCCATAATACAGGTGCTGCTGGATGTAATGTATTAAACAATTGTGGTGAGGTTGCTGGACAGACAGTTCATCACCTCCACTTCCATATCATTCCTAGATATTCTGAATCTGATGCAGTATGTTTTCAATTTAATGAAAGTGAAAAGCAGGATTTAGCGAAAGTATTAGAAAAGGTCAAAGGTTGATGTATGCCTACCGCTTTATATTATCGACATGATCCATTTGCCCCAAAGCCAAATCAGCCAACACGTTTTGGAAGTGCTGTTGTTGTTTCATGCAAAGGACAGATTTTACTGGAGCATCGAAAAGATAATTTTCGCTGGGGTGTAATTTCTGGTGATATCCATGATACGGAATCTTTTCTGGATTGTGCGATACGTAGAACAATTGAAGAAACAGGAATTCATTTAAAGAGCAGTCATGTACATGCTCTTCAATTATTTGATGATCCCAGCAGAATTGTTTCTTTTCTGGATGGCAATATTTATCGTGTTGTACATATGGCATATGATTCACAAATCGATGAATTTCCTGATACAAAAGTATCAAAACATTCGATTGAACTGAAATGGGTCGATCCTATGGAACTGGAAGACTATGATATTGTTGTGACACACCAGGAAATTTTGGAACAATACTTTATCAAATATAATATTCCAAATACATTAAAGAAAAGCATACGAGAACAGTGAAAAACTGTTCTTTTTTCATCAAAAAAAGACTCATTTCGAGTCTTATTTACACTGCAGTCTTTCAAGCATGACATTCTGTGCCTGATATTCAATGGTGTCATCCAATGGTTCTAAAGTAACTTCACCATAACGTTTCTTTAAAGCGCGCTTTAGAATAGCATCCGCAATATCTGGATTTTTAGGAAGTAAAGGACCATGCATATATGTAGCCAGTACCTGCTCATTCATAAATCCTTCATATCCTGAATGCATTTCATTGCCATGTCCAGATAATACTTTCGCAAATGGTGTAGATACATTCTTTGTCTGTCCGCCATGATTTTCAAATCCAACGGCTTTGAATGTTTTACCATCCATTGTTGTTTCCACCGCAATGTTTCCAATACATCTTTCATCACGATTTCCCGCAACTGTATAGTAATCAAAGAATTTCAATCCTTCAATCACATTTCCATCCTGGTCTTTATAATACTGACCAAATAACTGATATCCACCACATATCAAAAGAAAAGCTGTTTTATGATCCATTGCGGTCTGAATCGATTGTTTTCTTTGAAGAAGATCCGCAAATATGAGATTCTGTTCTTTATCTGCCCCTCCACCAAGGAAGAACAGATCATATTCATCTATATTCTTTTCTTCACCAATCGTACATGTATCCAACTGTACTTCAATACCTCTTTTTTCTGCTCTTCTTCTAAGAACTTCTGCATTTCCTTTATCTCCATACAGATCCATCAGATCATGATACATCCAAAGTATTTTTAGATTCATTTTCCTTCACTCACCTTTCTTAAAATGGCACGTGTAGAATGGAGTGCTGTATATGTTGCGATAACATATGATTCTAGATTGGCATCATTCAGCCATTCAATTGCCTTTGTTGCATTCTCAATCACAATGATACGATCTTCTAATCCTTCGTATTTTAAACGCAAAGCCATATCATATGCACGTAATCCAGAACAGACGATATGTTTGACTTCAGGAACGTTTAACCTCTCAAAATGCGCATCCCAGATCCAGGAAACGTCATGTCCATCCTGATCATTATCATTCAGAAAGATACAGATATTTTTATCTCCAGGGAGCGCAATGATATATTTCATTACTTCATTTGCACCTGTAGGATTTTTTACAAGATTGATAACAGATGGCTTCTTTAACTGATATACTTCATTTCTGCCTTCTTTCATGACAAATGATTGAAATACTTCATTTGCAGCATTAAAATCAAGCTTCAACGTTTTCATAACAGTTAACGTACATGCACAGTTATAAATTGCATAGATACTGTTGATAAAGTTATGATACTTCTTGTTTTCAACAGTAAATGTTTCATTCTTATAGTCAATTGCAGTCACTTCAATATCTGGATGGATTGTTCCAAAACCATCACTCTCACATATGAATCTACCAATATGAGAATATTGATAGTAAGAATATTTCAATGGTTTCCCACATCTAGGACAGAATTTACCTTCACTCGCTTCATCTGTTTTATCCTTACTGACTTCATTACGATCAACACTGAACGTATGGATACGTGCCTTTAAAGCAGTATCCTGAATACGCAATGTATTTGGATCATCTCCATTTAAAATGATATCTCCTGTGAAATCTTTTGTAACTTCCTGGATCTTGCGAATGATTGTTTCCATTTCTCCAGCACGATCCAGCTGATCTCGGAAAAAGTTATTCACAACAAGAATCGTTGGATGCAGGTTTTTAAATTGACGATACAATGTCAATTCATCTACCTCAATCACTGCCGCATCTCCCTGAACTTCATATTTAGAATTTGCATTTGATGCAAGCAATGTTGCAATTCCAACATTTAAATTATCACCTCTACGATTGTTAATAACTTTTAGACCAGCTTTCCTTAAAGATTCCGCAATTAAGTTGGAAGTTGTTGTTTTTCCATTTGTTCCAGTCACAAGCACAACAATTTCTGGCATCTTAAACTTCTGAATAAAGTCTGGATCCATCTTGAGTGCAAGTTCACCTGGAAAACTCCCACCTCTGCCTGCTTTTTGAAGTAAAGCATGTGTGATTTGAACAAGCTTTAATCGAATATCCATAATGCCTCCTATTTGTGCTTATAAAACTGACGGTTTTCAAACTGAAACATACGAGATGTCCATGTTCCTGGTTTGATTGCATCTAATGCCATCTTTAAGGATGTTAATCTTGCATCCATGTTATCAATCAAATACAAAGCTTCTGCTTCAATGATCATTGGAGCTACAGGTGAACCATATTCCATCTTTCCATGATGTGAAAGAATCATATGATGCATCAATACTGTTTCTTCACGCTCCTGTACGCCAAGCTTTTCACTTACTTCACTCAGCCATGCATTGGCAAGTGAAATATGTCCTTCCAGCTTTCCTTCCAGTGTATATTCTGTTGTAACAGGGCCAGATAGTTCTGCTGTTTTACCTACATCATGAATCAATGCTGCAGATACAAGCAAATCACGATCTAATTGAGGATAATGCTTGCATAATTCATCCGCAAGTGTTGCCATGGATAAGGAATGATCTGACAATCCACCCTTCCATCCATGATGGATCTTGCTTGCGGCAGGAAATGTAAAGAACTTGTCTCCAACATAGGACAACATGCCAATGACAAGTTTCCTATAGACATCATTTTGAATGGAATCAATCAATGACTGTGTTAAACTTCTTCTTTCAACTTCGGAATGATCTGAAGAAATGACAAAATCTTCCAGATTATATTCATCTTCACTGATTTCTTCTACATGATTCATACGTAACTGCAATTTATCTTTATAAAGCAACACTTCAAAATTGAATTTCAATATCTTTCCAGCTTGCACAAGTGCCTGTTCATTTTCTTTTACATCCCAGTATTTTCCATCAATTGTTCCTGTATTATCTTGTAAAATTAAAGATAAATATGGGGAACCTTTTGATGTTGTACCATTCTTGACATCTTTTACAAGCAATGGCTGCTGTAACTTCATATGTTCTTCAAATTCATTGATTTTGACCATTCTTACCACTCCATTTCATCTATGACTACATATATATCTTCTATTGCATATCCTTGTGCCATGCAATAACGGAATACGCGATTTTTCAATTCTGTACCCTGATATTTCTTTTCATATCTCTTTTTCGCTTTCACACAGCATTTAGATAGATTATCAAGTTCTTTATTTTCAATTCTTGTATAATCCATTTTTTCAGATACACTTCTAGCAATCTGTGATGAATATCCTTTCGTCACTAAATGATTATATACGTAATTCTTACTTTTTTTAACAGAATCATTCTTGCAGGAATTCAATAATTTTTCAGCATATGCAATCGCATTCTCTTCTTCATCATCTTTTCTTGCGTTTAATGTATCTACAATCATTTCATATGGAATGCCTTTTTTTACTAGTGTTTTAATGATTTTGTCATTTCCATTAAACGCTGCTTTTAAAGAAGATATCTGATCTTCACAATATCTTTCATCATTGATGTAGCCTTTATTTTCCAGCTTTTCAATGATGCGATTGATCATGTAGATATCACATTCTGTATTTTGTGTCAGCCAGTCATAAATTTCTTTTCTGCTGCGATCTTTATAAGCAAGTTTTCTTAAACAACTCTGATACGCAAGTGCACCACATTGACGTTCCACTAAATCATCTACCTGCTTTTTTGTCAGTAATCCATTCTTGCGCATTCCCAGGTTGTAGTAATCATCTAAAGATACCTGGATTCTTCTTTCATCGTGTTTATCTGAAATTAAATATAGCTGTACAATGCTTTCTTTCACTTGAACATCCACGATTGTATATTGGTTGTGATACTGCTTGATTGTATTTGTATACACATCCATGACTCTTTCATAGAAAGTTTCAGAAGAATATGGCTGCACACATGCAATACAGTTCTTCTGCATCTGTTCATATTCTTCTTTTGTTAAATGCATAAAACGTTCAATATATTCTACAAGATCGTTTTCATCTTTAAAAAACCATCCTGTCTTATCTGGCAGTAATAAATCATCCAGTACTTCATCATATCGTGCAAATAAAGGCAAAGAAGACGCAAGAGCCTCAATAAATGTCATTCCCTGTGTTTCAGATAAGGAAGCTGAAATAAATGCATCTGCACAATGATATAAAGCTGGGATATCTTCTCTATTTTTCGCACCTGTCATCACACAGCTGTCTTCAATACCAAATTCCTTGATCATTGCAGATAAACGATCAAAATCTGGCCCGTCACCAACAATCATCATTTTAATATTGATCCCTTTTTGAATTGTATTCGCAATTCCTTTTACAACAATATCCAATGCTTTCTCTTCCGCAAGTCGACCAACATATATAATAACTTTATCTTCATCTGTAAAACCATACTGTTCACGAAGTGCGTGGCGGCTAGATGGATCAGCATTTTCAACAGAAAAATTATCCAATTCCAGACCCGTTGGAATGACTTTGATTTCTCTTCTGACATGATAGCTTTCAAGCATTTCTTTTGTTTTCATACTTGGAGCAATCACTTCAATAGAAGAATCTCCATAAAGACGAGATAACTTCGCAACACCAACCTTTGCGATTTCATCAACTTTACGAGAATTAATGAAGTTGACATAATGTGTATAGTCTTCATATGTCGTATGATACGTAGATACAAGTGGAATCTGCAACTGCTTTGCGCAGATTCTCGCAAATAAACCAACACCGAATTCTGTCTGTGCATGGATCACATCCAGATTCAACTTTCTAATTTCTTCCAGTGCAGAAACATGAAAAGGAGATGTCATAACATATCCATATAAAAACTTGAGCTGAACACCTGCAAGTCTTAATACTTTATGATCATCATCCCATTTGTGTTTTCCACTGCCTTTATATGTTGTCACAACAACGACATCATGTCCATGCTTTTCAAGTTCATTTCTTAAGATGGAAGTAGAAGCGGCAACGCCATTGATCTGTGGTGGATATGTATCTGTAAATAACGCAATACGCATTATTCATCACCTTCTTTCTCGTATTCTTCTAGTGCCTGTTTTGTATAGGTCACTGGCACACCTTTTGTAAGTGGAATATCTTTTCTTGTTCTAGCATACAAGAAGACAAAACTGCCGATAATCAATACCTGATAAAACGTAATCATTCTCCATAGAAGCATGATTGATGCAGATTGTGTCTTTGTAAAAATTGTTGAAAACATCAAAATGAAAGTTGCTTCTGTTCCTCCAGAAGAACCAGGCATTGGTAAAAAAGCATTGACCATCGCTACAAACGAAGACAAAGCAACCATATTAAAGTACATGTCCATTGTAACTGGAATTTTCAAGACACATGCACAAAGAAAAGGAACACTGTAATAAATCAATAATCTAACAAGATCTTCCACTGCTAAAAATGCAATCAGTTTTTTATGCGTTCGTAATACAACAATTTCTTTTGAAAACTGTTCTAATTGCGTATTCAATTGTGCAAGTGTTTTTTCCTTATCTTTTACAATATGTAATTTACATCCAATCTCTATTCCAGAAGTCGTCAGCCATTGGTAGAATCTTGGAGAAATTGCCAATATCCATAAAAACACTATAATCGCAGCACCTACTAAAAATCCCGCAATAACAATCAAAAAATATTGAGAATAATTGGAATAGAAATATGGAAATTTTACTAATATCAGAAATAGCACAAAAGAACACATTGTCGTCTGATACACAATAAAATCAAGCCATAATACACCAATTGAATTACTGACGGGAATTCCCTGTTTTCGAAAGATATACCCTTGTGCTACCTGACCACCAGAAGCACCTGGTGTGATATTATTGAACAATCCCGCAACATACGAGTTCACAAATCCTTGTTTATATGTGTAATGGGGATGCGTTAATTTGCATTCTTCTGCTAGACCAACCCCCAAAAGAAAACGTTCAAAAACCATCAATAAAACAATCAATATCAACCCTGTAATATTGACAGATTTCAATGTATCTAATACTTTTCCACCATCATCTTTCAACGTAAAAAACAATACAGCACCAGCTAAGGCAAATATCAAAAAAATATTAAATATTGTATTACTAAGCAAGCTTTTGATCTTTTTCCACATATGAATATTATACCTTTTGACAACTTATCTAAGCAACTTAGATAAAACTACTTCATCATATCTTCATGATTCATTACAAATTCATAAACTTCTTTTAACTGTTGTCCAACAGATTCAATTGATCTTTCTTCTGCAGTCTGATAGCCTGCATTTGTTAGATCCTTCAAATTTCTTTCTACAACACCACGAATTTTTTCAACAAATTCATCATTATTGCTACCCATATAACAATTCTTTCCATCTTGCAGCCATGGATGAAATGCACCAATGTCTCTAACAACCGTTGGACATTTACCAGCTAGAGCTTCTAATACAACAATTCCTTCTGTTTCTTCATAGCTTGGGAAAAAGAAACAGTCTGCATCACTATATGCGCCTTCAATAATGCCGCCCTTCACGTATCCTGGGAAAATCAGATTTGGAATTTCATTGTTATCTACAAGATCACTCATTTCCTTAGGAATGATCAAACGACTTGTATCACCAAACCAGATGAATTTATAGTCAGGAAGTCTTTTTGCAACCTCTACAAAATCTGGCAGTCCTTTTCTTTGAAATAACAAGCCAACACCAATCACAACCTTATCATTTGGCTTTAAAGAAAAGTATTTACGGAATGCTTCAATCTTATCAGGATCTCTTTGATACCGCTTTAAATCAATCCCATTGCTCACCGCAAAAATAGGAAGCTGAATACCATACCCTTCTAATATCTTTTTGGAATACGGTGTTGGCGTAATCAAAGCATCTGCCTGTGTATATAAATGCATCAGCCATTTTTTTACTGCTGGTGAAATCGTATTTGACAACGTGAAACTGTTTCTGAAGTCTTCTTCTGTAGAATGTGCATGATAAATGACTTTCTTGCCATGTTCTCTCGCATTTTTGACGATTGCTTCAGAATTCATATAGTATGTATTGATATGCAGAATATCATAATCTGGACACCACGGATCCGTTGTAAATTCAATTCCAGCAGATTCTAAAGCTCTTTGTTGATGCTTAAAAGCTCTACCAATACCAGATTTAGAAATTACACTTTCTCCTTCAAAATATAAAAGTATTTTCATCTAACTAATTATAATTCAAACAGGCATAAAAAAACAGATACTCACTAGTGTGAGTACCTGTTCTTCAGGATATCTTAAGAATTATTCTTCTTCCTGCATCTTAGCCTTAACAATCAACTTGTTGAGACGAGTCTGTGCATCCTTCTTTGTCTTTTCAAACATTTCGTGAGCAGCTTCCTGTCCCTTGAGTCTTGGCAAGTTGAAGTAACGAGCTTCTGCCATCAAGAAGGATTCAAACTTAGACCAGTCAGGTGTCTTAGTAGAGTCAATCTGTAATGGTTTTTCAAGTCTTGGGTCGAATCTGTAAAGTGATGTATAACCACAAGCAACTGCATCCTTCTGTCTAGTTGGAGCACTGATGAGACCACCCTTGATACCGTGTTCTGCACATGGGCAGTAAGCGATAATGATAGATGGACCATTGTAGCTTTCAGCTTCCTTGAATGCCTTGATTGTCTGCATCTGGTTTGCACCCATAGATACGGAAGCAACATAAGCTGTTCCATATTCCATGAAGATCTGACCGAGATCCTTCTTAGCTGTTGGCTTACCACCTGCAGCGAACTTAGCGATTGCAGAGTAGTTTGTAGACTTAGAAGCCTGACCACCAGTATTAGAATATGTTTCTGTATCAAGAACAAGAACGTTAACGTTCAGGTTGTTAGCCATAACATGGTCTAATCCACCGTAACCGATATCATATGACCATCCGTCACCACCGACGATCCATACAGACTTACCAACAAGGTCTCTTTCCATTTCAAGTAATGGCTTAACTGCTTCAACACTAGAAGCCTTAACAGCAGCAACTAATTCATCCTTAACAGCACGCTGAGCGTTTCTGTCTTCCTTAGCATCAAGATACTTAGTGAATGCTTCCTTGCAAGCTGGTTCAACCTTATCGATGTTTTCTTCGATGATACGTAAGATTCTAGCAGACTTTGTAGCCTGTGCTACAGCCATACCAAATCCATATTCAGCGTTATCTTCGAATAATGAGTTAGCCCAGGCAACACCATTTCCATCAGCATCTGTTGTGAATGGGTTAGATGGAGTAGCAGAGCAGTAAATCATAGAACATCCAGTAGCGTTAGCTACGATCATGTCTTTACCAAATAACTGAGATACTAATCTGTAGTAAGGAGCTTCACCACATCCTGGGCAGCATCCAGATACTTCAAAGTATGGCTTTTCAAGAGATACACCAGCAACTGTGTTGCCATTGCCATATTGTGGCTTTTCAGGTGTCTTCTTGTAGAGGTAATCAGCTACAGGTTCCTGCTTTGTCTGTGTTGCAATTGGCTTAGCAACAAGAGCCTTTGGATTTTCCTTAGTTCCATCACCAACTGGACAAACTGTAATACATACACCACAACCTACACAGTTTTCAGTAGCAAGCTGGATTCTGAACTTTAAGCCTTCTTCCTTAGCCTTGCCATATAGTGGAGATGGATCCTTATATGTTAATTCAAATCCGTTTTCGTTAGCAATCTTGCTAGCTTCTGCACATTCTTCTGGAGTCATTAAGAATGGACGGATTGTTGCATGTGGACATGCAAATGCACACTGACCACACTGGATGCACTTGTCAGCATTCCATTCAGGAACATACGCAGCAATGTTACGTACTTCTCTGAATGATACGTCTTCCTTCATAGTACCATCAAGTAATTCAGGATCCATGAATTCAGAAACCTTCATATCATAGCCTTCAAGAGCATTAATCTTCTGAACATAACCATCATAGTAAGCATCTCCTGTTTCAGCATAGAGAGCACCCTTACTAGATAGATTGCTCCATTCTGGCTTAACTGTTACTTCAACTAAACCAGAAGCGCCCTTGTTAATAGCAGCAATGTTGTTATTAACTACATCTTCACCCTTACGAGCATATGTTGTACGAGCGGAGTCTTCCATGAGCTGTAAGCTCTTAGAATATGGCATGATCTGTTCATTTAATTTGAAGAATGCAGACTGAAGAATTGTATTTGTGTGAGTACCCATGTGAGTTTCACGAGCAATTGCGTTTGCATTGATAATATAGAACTTTGCATGCTTGTCAGCTAAGCCCTTTAACATTCTGTTAGGGAGCTTGTCTTCTACTTCATCAGCAGACATTGTTGTGTTCAATAAGAATGTACCGCCATCCTTCAAATCACGAACCATGTCAAACTTGAATGCATAAGATTCCTGAGATGAAGAAATGAAGTCAGCCTTGTTGATATAGTATGGAGAATGAATTGGAGTAGGACCAAATCTTAAGTGAGATCTAGTTACACCACCAGCCTTCTTTGAGTCATAAGCAAAGTATGCCTGTGAATAAAGATCTGTGTTGTTACCAATAATCTTAACTGTGGACTTGTTAGCACCTACAGTACCATCAGCACCTAAACCATAGAATAAGCATGTAGAATAGTCAGCATCTACATGAATATCAACTGGTTCAAGAGATAGATTTGTAACATCATCTTCAATACCGATTGTGAACTCTTCCTTAGGAGCATCCTTCTTGAGTTCTTCATATACAGCGTTGATATCAGATGGATTAGTATCCTTAGAAGATAGACCATAACGGCCACCAATGAATGTGATATCCTTATGATTTCTTAATGCATAGCATACATCTAAGAATAATGGTTCTCTTGTACCAACTTCCTTAGCACGGTCAAGAACAGCAATCTTCTTAACTGTTGCTGGTAATACATCTTCAAGATAGTTCTGAGCGAATGGTCTGTAGAGGTAAACCTTGATCAAACCAACTTTTTCGCCTCTAGCTACTAAAGTGTTTACTGTTTCTGTAATTGTATCAGTTACAGAACCCATAGCTACGATAACTCTTTCAGCATCTGGAGCACCAACATATACGAATGGAGCATAGTTACGTCCTGTATGTTCAGAAACAGCCTTCATGTATTTAGCAACGATTTCTGGAACAGCTGCGAAATGCTTATTCTGTGCTTCTTCAGCCTGGAAGAAGATATCATCATTCTGGTTTGTACCACGTACAACTGGGTTTGTATGTGGGTTAAGAGCCTTCTTACGGAATGCTTCCAGCTTATCCTGTGGAAGTAAGCTCTTCAAGAAGTCGTAATCCATAACTTCGATCTTATCGTATTCATGAGAAGTACGGAAACCATCAAAGAAATGCATTACTGGTACACTACCATCAATAGCAACCAAGTGTGCAACACCAGCAAGATCCATACAATCCTGTACGGAGTGGGAGCACATCATAACGATACCTGTCTGGCGGCAAGCATAAACGTCAGAATGATCACCAAAAATAGATAATGTGTGTGTAGCTAAAGAACGAGCTGCTACATGGATTACACCTGGTAAAAGTTCACCCTTTAACTTGTAAATATTAGGAATCATTAATAATAGACCCTGTGATGCAGTGAATGTTGTTGAAAGTGATCCAGCCTGTAATGCACCGTGGATTGCACCTGCAGCACCTCCTTCTGCCTGCATTTCGACGACTTTTACCTTATCGCCGAAGATGTTTGTACGACCAGCTGTTGCCCAGTCGTCAACATGTTCTGCCATCGGAGAAGATGGCGTAATTGGATAGATACCGGCAACTTCCGTAAAAGCGTATGCGGAATGGGCTGTCGCAGTATTACCATCCATGGCTTCGAAAACCTTTTTGTTCTCTGTACTCATATGTCCTCCTATTTTTTTGCCATATAAATTATACTCTCTTTTGAAAACGTTTTACAAAAATTTTTATAATTTTGTACATATATTCACAAATATTATTTTAGTGAAATTACATTTTTCTCTTTCAAATAAAGCTTTTCTACGTATTCTTTCTTCTTTCTATAAATATTATTCTTTTTCCATAACCAAAATAAAACATCCAGATTTTCATCTGGATGTATTTATTTTACTTCTTTTTCTTTTCGTCTTTTGCTTCCTTAGGTTTAACGCCCATGGATTTCATAACCTGACGAACCTGTGCTTCACTTGGTTTTCTTCCCATCTGCATGAACATTGCACGAATCATCTTTTCGTTGATTGGCGGATTTTCTTCAATCTGCTTCTGGAAATAGTTTCTAGAAACAAAGAATGTGATCACTGCTGCAACAGCTGCACCAGCTACAAACCATAAAACACTTGACCAAAATGTACTCATCATTAATACCTACCTTTTTAAACGTCACTAAGCATTATATCAAATAAGAATGAGATTTCCTATATGATTCATTCAGAATCTTTTTTAGAAATTTCAATTCCTAGTACAGACAACTGTTCAGGATCAACATTACCAGGTGCATCAGACATGAGATCTAATGAAGAGTTTGTTGTTGGGAATGCTACAACATCACGAATGTTGTCTGTTCCAGCAAGTACCATTGTTAATCTTTCTAGACCAATACCAACACCGCCATGTGGAGGAGTACCAAACTTGAATGCATCTAAGAAGAAGCCAAATCTTTCCTTTGCCTTTTCCATAGATAATCCAATTGCTTCAAATACCTTCTCCTGAAGATCCTGATCATGAATACGAATTGAACCAGATAATAGTTCATATCCGTTTAATACTAAGTCATATGCTCTAGAAGATACATGCTCTGGATCAGAGAATAGCTTATCAATATCTTCTTCCTTAGGTGCAGTAAATGGATGATGTGCAGCTACCCATCTGTTTTCTTCTTCAGAATATTCGAACATTGGGAAGTCTGTTACCCACAAGAACTTATAGCATTCACTAGTTGGAATGAGATCTAATTCATGTGCAAGCTTGACTCTTAAAGCACCAAGAGAAGATTCAACGATACGATTGTTATCTGCAATAATAAGAACAAGATCACCATCTTTCATGTCTAATCTTTCAACAACTGCATTCTTTTCTTCTTCACTTAATGGCTTCACAATAGAACCTGTCAGTTCTCCATTTGCCATCTTCAGATATGCAAGTGCCTTTGCCTTGAATCCGTGTTTTACAAATTCCTGCAGCTTGTCTAATCCCTTACGAGAATACTTATCCTGTGCATTCTCAAACTTTAATGCACCAATCATTCCTCTTGTATCTTCTACAACATTTTTAAATACAGCAAATTCTGTATTCTTGAATAAATCTGTAATATCCTGAATTTCATTTCCAAATCTTAAATCCGGCTTGTCAGAACCATATCTCTTCATACATTCTTCCCAAGGAAGACGTACAAAATGATCTTCTAAATCATAGTTCTTTGTTTCTTTGAAGATATTCTTCATTAGATTTTCAACAATACCGAAAATTGTATCTTCATCACCAAAACTCATTTCAATATCAATCTGAGTGAATTCTGGCTGACGGTCTGCTCTTAAATCCTCATCTCTAAAGCATCTTGCAATCTGGAAATACTTTTCCATACCGCCAATCATACATAGCTGCTTATAGATCTGTGGAGATTGAGGAAGTGCCCAGAAATGACCATTGTAGATTCTTGATGGTACAAGGTAGTCTCTTGCACCTTCTGGTGTACTCTTTGCCAGAATTGGTGTTTCAATTTCAATGAATCCTTCCTGATCAAGAACTCTTCTAGCAACCATACAGATCTTATGTCTTAAGATCAGATTCTTTTGAATTGTTGCTCTTCTTAAGTCAAGATAACGATACTTCAATCTTGTGTCTTCATTTGTTGTGGAATTTTCAGATAGATCAATTGGAAGAACATCAGAGCTGTTAACAATTACAACATCTTCTGCATGTACTTCAATTTCACCAGTTGCCATCTTAGGATTTGCATCCTTACGTAACTGTACTGTACCTGTTACCTGTAAAATATATTCATTACGAACATCTTTTACCTTTTCAGCCATTGTTTCATCAAATGTTACCTGAACAATGCCGCTGCGATCTCTCAGATCAATAAATACTAATGATCCAAGATTTCTTCTTTTTGCTACCCATCCAATCAAAGTTACTTTTTCGCCAGCATTTGCTGCACGTAAAGTTCCATTTTCATGTGTTCTTTTCATTACTTGTTACCTTCCCATTTTCCAATCGTTTCAATCAATTCTTCTTTCTTGATTGTGATTTGTTCTTCGCCACTCTTCTTGACATTACATGTTCCATTAGCAACTTCTTCTTCACCAATGATGACAATGTATTTTGCCTTCTTTCGATCTGCAGATTTAAACTGTGCTTTTAAGCCACGTTTTACAAAGTTTCCTTCTGCAACGTATCCTTCATGTCTTAACATCTGTGTATATGTTAGAACAGCATCATTCACATCACCAAGACCAATGACATAGGCATCTAGATCATCTGTATGACCAAAATCATGTCCTTCTTCTCTTGCTAAGGAAATCAATCTTTCTAGACCGATTGCAAAGCCAATACCACTCATCTGTGGTCCACCGTAGTATTCAACAAAGTGATCATATCTGCCACCTGCGAAAATTGTTGCCTGTGATCCAGATTCTGGACGTGTTGATACAACTTCAAATACTGTATGTGTGTAATAGTCTAGACCTCTGACAAGTCTTTCATCGATTTCATATGGAATACCTAGTGCATCCAATGCTTTCAGTACACGCGCAAAATATTCTTTACTTTCATCATTGAGATATTCACTTAATGATGGTGCCTGTTTCATACAGTCAAGATCATGGTCAACTTTACAGTCAAGAATTCTTAATGGATTCTGTTCAAATCTTCTATGGCAGTCAGAACACAATTCATCTAAATGTGGTTCAAAATGCTTCTTTAAAGCTTCTCTGTATGCACTTCTAGAATCATCATCTCCCAATGTGTTGATCAATACCTTCACAGAGGAAATACCCATCTTCTTAACAATGTCATAGCCTAGTGCAATTGTTTCTGCATCTAATTCAGGAGACTTCGCACCAATATTTTCTACACCAAACTGTGTGAATTGACGCTGTCTTCCCTTCTGTGGACGCTCATGTCTGAACATTGCTCCACAATAATAGAATCTAGCAGGAAGTTCCATAGATCCATATAGCTTATGCTGATCAAATGCACGAATGACACCAGCTGTTCCTTCTGGTCTCAATGTATAGGAATCACTTCCCATCTGAAATGTATACATTTCCTTATTTACCATATCAGAGGAATCGTTTTCTCTTTTGAATACATTTGTACTTTCAAAATATGGTGTACGAATTTCCTGATAACGGTATACTCTTGTTACTTCTTTGATGACATCTTCAACATCATGCCAGGCATTCATCTCTTCTGGTAAAATGTCGTATGTTCCTCTAGGTGTCTGATAGTTCATATTAACCTCCTTTATATAAACAAAAAACGCCCTTTACACAAAAGGACGCTCATAGCGCGGTACCACCTTTATTCACATCTAACTCATTAGATGCACACTTCATTACCTTAACGCGGTTAACGAATATTCCTACTCATCTTTCAGAATATCTTCTCCAGAGTGTCTTTTCTTATTGATTTCATTCAATGCTTTCACCTGATCATTGTCTCTAAAAATGAATCTTTAAGAATTTCTCTTTCATCGAAATTGCATAAGCATTATAAACTTCTTTTCTATAATAAACAAGTGAATTAGTGGAAGCCTCGATCAACATCCACAACAGATTCCACTTTTCTAATATTTGCAATCAAGGTATTTAAATGTTCCACATCATGCACACGTACAGTCAGCTTTAATGTTGAAATCAACAGTTCATGATTGACATCAGCATTGATTTTATCAATTGGTGCTTTAAATTGAGAAATGACTGTTAATATATCTGTTACAAGAAATGCACGGTCCCGTGCAGTAATCACAATTTCAGATTCATATGTACGTGTTGGATCTCCTGCATCCCACATGACATCAATCAATCTTGCATTTGCAGAATGAATATTCGGACACATTGCACGATGCACTTTAACACCTTCTCCTTTGGTAATAAAGCCTTTGATTTCATCTCCATATACAGGTAGACAACATTGTGCAATACTCATTCTCATGGATTCAATACCTGGAACAATAATACCTGTTTTTGTATTTGCTTTTTTACTTGTATCACGATTTGTAATACGAGAAATTGCCTGTTCTTCAAAGTCTGTAACGCGTGCTTTCTGACGTGTCAGTTTTTCAGTAACGACTGTTGGGTTAATGGATTTCACTGCGATTCCATACATGAAATCAACGTAAGTGCCAACCTGGAAATCATGATAGACTGCTTCCAGACGTTTTTTATCCATGTATTCTTTTGCATCAAATCCACGTTTTGTTAACTCTTCTCTTAACAGTTTTTCGCCAAGATCAACAAGTTCAGATCGTTTTTCCGTTTCTTTTTTCTGCAGGAAATTACGGATCTTATTTCTTGCCTGATTTGTTTTAACAAACTGCAGCCAGTCTTCACTTGGTTCTGTTCCTTTTCTTGTCTTGATTTCAATGACATCCCCTGTATGTAATTCTGTATTTAAAGGAACCATGACACCATTGACAACTGCACCAACACAAGTATGTCCAACATCTGTATGAACACGGTATGCAAAGTCAATTGGTGTAGCTCCACTAGGAAGATCAATTACTCTACCCATTGGCGTCATCACATAGACATTTGCTTCAAATACATCGTGCTGTAATGTTGCCATGTATTCACTTGCAGATTCAGAAGCACTTTCTTCTTCTGAATATAATGCAAAGTTTTTAAACCAGCCAAGTTTTTCTTCAATCTGCTTCTGTTCAATCTTTGGATTATAATTTGACCCTTCTTTATATCTCCAGTGTGCCGCAACACCGTTTTCAGCAATGCTGTCCATTTCTTCAGTACGAATCTGTACTTCAAAGATCTTTCCATCATCACCAATAATTGTTGTATGCAATGACTGATACATGTTTGGTTTAGGCATTGCGATATAATCTTTGAGTCTTCCTGGAATTGGCTTGTATTTTGCGTGAATGTAACCAAGAATTTCATAACAGTTTAGTTCCGACTGTGTAACGATACGAATCGCAAGAAGATCCAGAATCTGATCAAAACGTTTATGTTTTTTGATCATTTTATTGTAAATAGAATATAGATGCTTGCTTCTGCCAAAAATTCTAAACTGCAGATGGTTCTCATTCAGCATTTCAGTGATTTCAGAAATCATATGAGAAACCGCAGCATCTCTTTCTGTCTTTTTCGCTTCTACTAAACTTGCAATATGATGATATTCTTCACGATTCAAATAATAAAAGCAAAGATCTTCTAATTCATTTTTGATTGCACTGATACCTAATCGATGGGCAATAGGTGCATAGACATCTAATGTTTCTGCCGCAATACGTTTCTGACTTGCTTCTGGCTGATACTGTAATGTTCTCATGTTATGGAGTCGGTCACAAAGCTTTACAAGAATGACACGTACGTCCTTTGCCATCGCAATAAAGATTTTTCTATGATTGGCTGCCTGATATTCAGGATCATCTTTTCCTTTGAAGCGTAATGTACCAATTTTAGTAACTGCTTCTACGATATCTGCAATTTCTTCATCAAATTCTTCCGCAAGTTCATCTCTTGAAATACCACAGTCTTCAATGACATCATGCAGAAAGCCAGCTGCTACTGTTTTAGGGCCACACTTCAAAGTAGCAAGGATATAGGCAACATTAATTAAATGAACAAGATAAGGTTCTCCAGAACGACGAAACTGCCCAGCATGTTTTTCACTGGCATAATTCGCCGCATGTTCAACGATTTGAATATTTTCTTCATTATGAATATATGTTCTGACTTCTTTTAGAACATCATTAATTCCAATATCTTTGTTCTTTTCTTTCATGTTAACCTCCCCTCTTGATAAAAATCGAAGATTCACTCTTCGATTTTTATTTATTAAGCATGATAAAATCAATTGTCACTAAGATTTAAAATACTATAGACATCGTAGTCTTTTAAAGTACCACGGCCATCCATGCCATTGCCATATAATTCAATGACAAATGCACATCCAACTACTTCACCACCAAGTTTTTCAACCATTTTAGCACTTGCTTCTGCAGTACCGCCTGTAGCAAGCAAATCATCAATGATCAATACTTTATCGCCTGCCTCAATTGCATCCTTATGCATGCAAACTTCATTGGAACCATATTCAAGATCATATTTTTCACTGACTGTTTCGCGAGGAAGTTTACCAGGTTTTCTAACTGGAACAAATCCAAGAGAAAGTTCAGCAGCTACTGGACATCCAAACCAGAATCCTCTTGCTTCTGGTCCAGCAATCTTTGTTGCGCCAACTTTTTTAGCATAGTCACAGAATAAACGAATTGTTTCTTTATATGCTTCTGGGTTAGATAGAATTGGTGTAACATCTCTAAACAAAATTCCTTCTTTTGGAAATCCTGGAATGGATGCAATATAGTTTTCTAGATTTAATGACATATTTTTCCTCCAAATGTGTAAAATAATATAGATATTATATCTCAATGTAATATTTCTTCCACTATCATCTGTAAAGAAATTTTTCCACGGAAACGATTTATTTGTAGTTTTCCGACAAATCCATTTACATTTTCTGGTGTCAAAATACCTTTTCGCTTATATACAATTGCATCTAATACATTATTTTTTAACTGTATTTCATAGCGAATTGTTTTTGGTGTTTCTTTTTGAGAAATCACAGAAACATCTTTCAATGCAAATAATGGTTCTATCATCGTTCTTGGATATGGTGAGAGTTTTGATAAATCAACAACGGTATCAAAACTCACATCGTCTTCTGAAAGAAGAATGGCTTTCTTCTTTTCTTGTGTAAAGTGGATTTGCTGATGCTGCAGCTTATAGCTGACGTGTTCTTTCAATACAGTCAAGTCTTCTTCCTTAATAGAAATTCCAACTGCCTGCTCATGACCACCAAACGCAACCTTCTGATCAAAATCAGAAAGAAAATCAAAAAGATTAAATCCTGGAACACTTCTGCCGCTGCCTTTGATTAATGTATTGCTTTTGGATAGAACAAGAAATGGTTTATGGTACGTATTTGCTAGTCTTCCCGCAACCAGTCCACAAATACCTTCATGAAATGTTGGGCTGTAAATAATCTGAATCAAAGAATCATCAATCATTTTTTCAGCACTTCTATTTTCAATTTCTGATAATTCTTTTCTTTTTTCGTTGACAGTATTCAACTGTGCAGAATAGGAAGCAATGACATTATCATCTTTGGATAAGAGAAACGGAACCAATGTATTCACATTTGAAATATCATTCATTCTTCCTACCGCATTCAATTTTGGAACAATACTAAATGCAATTGCAGTTTCATCAACAGATGAATAATACGGCAGTAAAGAACGTAAAGACTTTACTCTGCCTTGTTTCATAATAGAAATCCCTTTTTTGATCAGTTTGCGTGTTTCTTTCCACTCAGGCATCACATCTCCAATCAAAGCAACACTGCATAAGGCAACGAGCTCATCAAATTCACTGCCTGTACCAATCAGATTTCTGCTGATTTCCAATGCAACCCCAGCGCCAGAAAGATATGAAAATTCACTTTCCATATAGTCAGGATGTACAACAATATCTGCTTCGACCTCTTCTTCAATTTCATGATGATCAGTTACAATCACAAACATTCCAAGCTGTTTAGCTTTCAGTAAAGCATCATGTGCCTTGACACCATTATCTACGGTCAAGATAACAGAATATCCTTTCTGGTATGCAAGTTCTACTGTTTTCGCATTTAAGCCATAGCCTTCTTTAAAACGATCTGGAATATAGTATCCATTTTCTATTCCAAATACATCTAATGTGCGTTTCATAATTGCGGTTGAACATATGCCATCCGCATCATAGTCACCACCAACAAACACTTTTTCATGATTGTTTTTTGCTTCTATCAGTCGTGCACAAGCTTTTAATACGCAATCTGCTTTAGATACAGAAAGATGATCATCTGAAGAAAGAAGATCATAGATCAATGCATCATCCATATTGGATGCGGCAATCAGCTTTCCACTCAATTTACCTACATTCCATTTTTCTACAATTTCTTTTTCATCGACGGTAATGAGCTCATGATCCATGCAATGCTAACTCCTCAAATATACGGCCTCTCTCTTCAAAGTTTTTAAAGTGATCATAGGAACTTGCAGCTGGAGATAATACAACGCTGTGTCCTTGACGACAAATCTGTTTTGCTAAAGAAACAGCTTCTTCGAGATTTTCTACTTCAAAAAGACCCTCTCTATCGAATCCTTTTTCTTTCATTTCATGATGGATTCTTTTTCCTGTTGCATACATAAAGATGACTTTAATATCTTTTTTCTCATTAAAGTAAGCTTCCAACTCATTATATTCAATCCCACGATCCATTCCACCGACAAGTACAACATCTGCATCATCAATCGACTGTAGTGCCTGAATACATGCCTGACCAATTGTGGAAATAGAATCGTTGATATAGCGAATACCATCCTTTGTACCAATATTTTCTAGACGATGATGTAAAGGATGGAATTTATTACAGGCATCTAAAACCTGCTGTTCATTGATTCCGAGTACATCCGCAATATACCATGCGACTGCTAAATTCTGATAGTTATGCTGACCAATCAATGAGCAGTGATCTACAATGAGTGTTTTTTGTGGAATATGCAGTTCTTTTCCATCTGCATAGATATCTTTTCCAATCAATACTGGTTTTACAGGTGCTTTTTCAATATAGCCATATTGATCCAGCATTGTATGCATGATTGCAATATCTCCTGCATGCATATTTTTGATGTTATTAAACTTTGCATCTCCATATTTCTTGAAAGATCCATAGTGATCTAAATGTTCCTCAAAGAGATTTAAATATACACCGATATGAGGAGAATATGGACAATACTCTAGCTGGTGACAAGATATTTCAAAAGCTGCATATGCACCTTTTTCCATTTCTTCAATTGCATCAAAACATGCAACACCAATGTTGCCAACAAGTACAGTTGGATACTTTTCACGCAATAATTCCGCAACAAGAGATGTTGTTGTAGACTTTCCTTTTGTTCCTGTTATGCCAATTGTTTTTGAAGCATAATGCTTTAAAAACATTTGTGCTTCTCCACTGATATTGTCTAAAGACTGTCCTTCAGGCACAACAATTCCAGGTGCTTTCATCACTAGATCAAACTTAGAAAAATTACAATCTTTGTCACTCACACAAATAGTATGTTCCGTTGTTTCTTTCGCAGTATCCAATCCTTTTCCACCATCCGCAATTGTAATTTCCATATCTGGAAATAAAGAACGGATCAAATGGTACGTTGCTTTCCCTTCAATTCCATATCCCCAGATACATATATTTTTTCCTTCAAATTCTTGTTTCCATGTTTCTAACATTAAAATTCACGCAGCTTTCTTTTCAAGATTTCAGTATATTCATGAGGTAGATTATTCTCTTCATTAAATGCAAGCATATCTACACTCTTATCTTTGTATGCTTCATAATATGCACTTGTTTTATACCAGGACAGTAATTCTGGCAATGGTTCATGATTGTTCTCATGATGACGAATGGACATGCATAAAGCAATATTCACTTCATCTCTTGTACCAACACATTCAAATGGCTTGTCATCTAGAATTCCTGTTAATTGTTCAAACAGTTCTTTCATAGATGGATCATTTAACATATCTGTATGGAAGATATTGACAATTGTTTTATCATCCAGATATGCACAAAGCATGCAGCAGACAAACAGACACTTTGCACAATGACCACACCACTCACCCTTTTTAGAGCCAACATTACAGCTTCTAAATACTGGAAGATACGAAGTTAATCGAGAAAACAATCCAGCAATCTGCAATTCAGAAAGTGGTCTTAACAAAGAAAAATATTGAATATCCAATGTCAGATATCGTTTGCAGTATTCATGGAAATCTTTCTCAAACTCAAATGTTTTTGAATATTGATGATTCACTGTACTGCCTTTGATCGTTGATTCATTTGCACTTGATTCATTGGATAAAGTAATATACTTTCTTTCATAAATCAAAGCAGTTAAATAAGAAGCAAATGCTGCCATGGCAGAGAATGGTGTATGACCATTGAGATACCCCTGCTTGTTGAGTGCAAGCATTCTTGGATCCAGTGTTCTTTGATTGATAATCAGATCTTTTCCTTCTTTGTAACCAGCCGCATGTGCAGAGTTGACTGCAGAAATAACCGGGTTAATGATAAATGCACAATTATCTTTCTTGTATGGTGCAAGTACATCCAGCGTAACAAAACTATCTTTTCCTCCACCAACAGGAATCAGATTTCCTTTCGCTTCTGCTTCATATGAATCACCACTGATTTGTTCTCCACAGGAAGATAAATGCATAAATCCATCAGGATCTAATGGAATATTGTTAATGTAGAAGAATTCACCAAGACCATGGAAATACAGCTTCTTCCACCAGGCAATCTGATAATCATCCAGTTTTCCACATTCCACAATAACATTTTCAGGACAGGCGATTTTCCAATAGGAAATGAGTTCCACCATACCTAGAGAAAATGCTGCTTCCTTGACATATTTTGTATTTAAGTGAGAAGGAATATCTTTTGGCTTTGGAATTGTCATTGTAGGCGCAAATTCAGAAAGACCTTTTGCTTCAAAATGAAATGTGAATCGATATGCATCCTGCAAATCTTCAATATCAAAGGAATGATAATAAAACTCCGTATATTGTTTTCTTAGTTCTTCATATTTCATCGCACTTCCTCCAATAGATCAATTACCTGTGAAAGATCTTCTTTTTCAAATTCAATATTTTCTCTCATTTCATCATCTGGCTTGATCGTATCCTGAATAAAGCAGGAATGCATACCTGCACGTTTTGCCGCAAGAATGCCCATCTTAGAATCTTCCAGAACTAGACAGTTTTCAGCCTCCACACCTAAAATAGATGCCCCAAGCAAGAAAATATCTGGATCCGGTTTTCCATGTTCTACCATATCTCCGCCAACAATGGAGTCAAAATGTAAAGGAACACTGACAGTACGAAGTAATGTTTCTACATATTCTTTCTTTGATGATGAACATACACAACAAGGAATATGATTCTCATTTAAAAATTGATTTAAAGCAACCAAGCCTTTTTTATTCAAACCGTCTGGATAAAAAGATGACCAGAATTCTAAGTCAAATCTCTTTTTTCTAGATGCATCTAAAATATCCTGCAAATGTGGAACAGTTTCAAAATATGGTGTTAAAGCTCTTGTATCTTTTACACCAGTAATTGCCACAAATAGATCATCTGGAATTTCGACGCCATAGCTTCTTCCAATATCTCTCCACATATCCTGCGCTACTCTTTCAGTATCAAACATCAATCCATCGCAATCAAATAAAACAGCTTTCATCTTCATATACAAACCTCAAAAAAATAGACAGCACATTGTGCTGTCTACTATTATAGCATTAAGCGTTGATTCCTTTGAATGTATATTCTTCAAGCGCTTCTTTATTCTGCTTCTTTTTCTTCTTTGGCTTATCCTTATGCTTTGTATGAGTTCTGAGATAAATCCATACACTTGGTGCAATAAACAAGGATGAGAATGTACCAGCAACTAAACCAATAAGCATAGCGAAGTTAAATGTAAAGATTGCATTACTTCCCATAGCAAGCAAGAAGATAACTGGGAACAGAGTTGTAATAGAGCCATAGAATGACATCTTGATTGTCTTATCTAATGAACTGTTCACAACTTCAGCATACTGTTCCTTGCTTAAGTTGCCCTTCTTGGATTCCATTGTTTCTCTAATTCTATCGAATACGATAATAGAGTTATTGATCGAATAACCAATGATTGTTAACAATACAGAAATTAATTCAGTATTAATTTCGTATCTGGCAATCATGAATAGTGCCAATACCATGAATACGTCATGGAACAATGCAACAAGACATCCAACTGCATAATCCCATTGATAACGGATTGTAATATATGCAAGCATTGCAACCCAGGCAACAACTGTTAAGATAATTGCATTTCTAACAAGATCTTTACCAACAACTGGAGTTACAACGTTATCGTTTGGTTCCTGTCCATATGCATCCTTCAATGCAGCCTTTAGCTTTGTCAATTCTTCTGTAGAGAATGTCTGTGTTGTTGTAGCGTATACAGAATTTTCTCCAGCTGCCTGATAAGCAAAACCCTTATAACCAAGTGTTTCCATTTCGCTCTTAACTTCATCTGTTGTCAATGCGTTATCAGATGTAATTGTCAGCTTTGTACCAGAAGCAAAGTCAATACCTAGTTTCACAAAACCATTACCCTTTGTAACATTGAAGATACCAAGACATAGTGCAAGAGCGAAGATAGCTAAAGCTGCACGAATGACAAGCTTAGATTTCTGAACATAGTCAAACTGATGTGTTCCTGTATAAAATTGAGACTGTCCTTTAGATACATCTGGAATCTGTTCTTTCTTCACAGCGAACCATTCAGGATGATTATCCGCAATATGAGAATTTACAATAAGCTTTAACATGATTCTACTTAAAGCAACATTCAACAGCATTGTCATAATAACTGTAATGATCAACATTGTTGCAAATCCCTTAACAGAACCATTACCCCAGATATACATAATCAAAGCTGTAAGGAATGTTGTAAACTGTGAGTCAAAGATTGCGGAGAATGATACTGTCTGTCCCTCTCTAACTGCGTTTGGAACACTTCTACCCTTATATAGTTCTTGTCTGATTCTTTCAAAATCAATGATATTAACGTCTACTGTCATACCAACACCAAGAACAAGAGCACCGATACCTGATAATGTAAATACTGCACCCATAAGTGAATATAAACCAAATACGCCCCAGATATATGCAACAAGCATAATTGCAGATACAATACCAGGAAGTCTATACTTAACAATCATGAACAGCATAACAAGTGCTACACCGATACCACCAGCCAAAGCTGTTTTTGCTAAAGCATCCTGACCAAACTGTGCAGAAACTACATTGGATGATAATTCAGTCATCTTGACTGGTAAAGAACCAGAATTGATCAGATTAGCCAGTTCACGTGCTTCTTCGTCTGTGAAGTTGCCAGAAATCTGACAGTCACCAGAAATTTCAGAATTTACACTTGCTGCAGAAATATATTTAGGTTCTTCTCCCTTTGCAGCTTTTGCTGCTTCTGTTTTATAGGAGTTACCTTCTTCATAATCAAGCCAGATGACCATAATGTTGCTTCCTTTTGTTTTCTTGGAAACTTCTTTTGTCATTTCAGCAAATTTTTTCTGATCTTTGATTTTTAATGAAACGATTGGCTGTCCATTTTCGTTATATGCTAAAGAAGCACCGCCTTCAGTTAAGATAGATGAATCAGCTAGTTCATTATCATCAACATCTCTGAATGTAAGATTAGCAGTTGTACCAATCATTTCACGTGCTGCATCTTGATCTGTAACACCAGCCAGCTGAACTCTGACTCTGTCATTTCCTTCAACAGAAATACTTGGTTCAGATACACCTAATACATTGATACGTTTTGAAATTGAATTCACAACCGCATCCATGTCAATGGAACTGTCTCCATTCAAAGGTTTCACTTGATACAAGATTTCGAATCCACCTTGCAGATCAAGTCCAAGGTTCAAATTTGATTTCACTGTACTATAAGTTGTTGTTACTAAAGCAAACAGAATAGCAACAATACCTATGAATACCGCAATTGAACTCTTTTTTGTTTTTGATTGCTTTGCCATTTTATTTTCCTCCAAAAAGATCTGCAAATTCACTTAAGTCTTGTGATGAACCTTTCACAATTGCATTACGCGCTAAAAAACGTACAATATCTTGTGCTTTTACAGATAGAACTTGATTGATTGCCGTATGAAGCGACCTAGGACAATCATTTTTCCAAAGACGATCTCTCAGATAGTCTTCCAGGTTTTCATATTGAAGCGAGGGAATTTCTTTGCTTTTCAGTTGCTGCATTTTCAATACCATCACAAGCTGAACACAGGTATTATTAACATCAAACACTTCCAAATCGATTTCCTCCTCCATTGATAACTAACCCATTATATCAAATTATTTGTTGATTTTTATACTGATTTAAAAAAAGGAATCAAATAATTGATCCCAATTAATATAAAGCAATCCATAGTCCAATACAAGCAAATATTGCTTCTACAGCCCAGAACATTTTTACAATGTTCACTTCTCTCATGCCCTTAATTCTAAAGGCATAATGAATTGGCGTATACACGAATACTCTTTTATGAACTGTTCTAACAGATACCTGCTGAATGATAACACAAAGTGTTTCAATGACTGGAACGCCTGCGATAAATATCAAAGGCAGTTCTGTTTTTGTTACCATTGCTAAAGCTGCTAATACGCCACCTAAAGCTAAGGCACCTGTATCTCCCATAAATACCTTTGCTGGTTTTTTATTGTAATATAAGTATCCAAGCAAAGCACCAATCAAACACAGAACAAACATCAATACTGTATATTTCTTTTGAACATATGTAATGATTGCATATGGTACTAAAGCAATGATTGTAACGCCACTGCTCAATCCATCCATGCCATCTGTCAGATTCACCGCATTTGAGCTTCCAGCAAACATAAATAATACAAGCAGGAAATACAGCCACCCTAAAGAAAGTGTTGTTTTAGAGAATGGAAGAATAATAGAAAGATTTCCATGCATACGATAGAGAAAGAAGAAAGCAACTGCTAAAACAACCTGCATTGTAAATTTCTGCTTTGGTGTTAAACCATCATTATTCTTTTTTACCGCAATGAGAAAGTCATCAATAAATCCAATCAGTCCATATCCAACAAATGCTAAAATAATAATCCAGACATTTAGATCTTTCATTGAAGATGGAAAAGCAACAAGTGTCACTAAAATTGGAACAAGGATAAACAGCACCCCTCCCATAATTGGTGTACCTGCCTTCTTCTGATCATCTTCAAGTGCATATTCACTGACTGATTGTTTGAATGACAATTTTTTTAAATATGTGATAAACGGCGGCATCAGCACTAGAACAACTGCCAGGCTGACAATAAAACCGATCATAAGTTTCAAAACCATAAAACGCCTCCATAGCCGTATAATTATATTACAGTCTTTTAACCAAATTCAACTTTGATCGTTGTTCCCTTTTCAACGACAGTTCCAGGAGCAACCGATTGTGAAATGACATTTCCACTTCCACTTAATTCAAATCCAAATCCACTGACAGCCCACAATGACGATACATCTTTTCTAGTCCAACCGGACAAGTCTGGCATCGTAAACGCATTTGTATCTGTTAACAGGAATACTTTTTCTCCACTGACAACGGAACTGTCTGTTTTTGGAAATTGATCAATCACTGTATTTCCATTTCCTAATACAATTGTCTGACATCCTGTGGATGCTAATTTGCTATCTGCGTATTGAAGTGAATGATTCAACAAGTCAGGCATTGTACCTGTTGTAATTGTCTGTTGTGGTGTTTCTTCTGAAGATATTGTTGCATTATCTCCATTAGAAAATCCATATGTCTGTGCAACTTTTCTTAGAAGAGCAGTCGTTGCGTCTGTCTGAGCATGTGCATTGGGGTTATAATCCGCTTCAAATGCATAATACACAAGAACCTGCGGATTATCTGCAGGAAGCGCAGCCATCAAAGATACAATGGTTGTATTACTTGTTTCATATGCATTCCCATCACTGCCACTGTCAGCAACCTGTGTTGTACCGGTTTTTGCAAGAATCTTGCATTCTGGAATCTGATAGAATCTTGCAGATCCATCTTCATCATTAGCAACACGATACATGATGGATTGTACCTGTTTAGCGGTATCAGAAGTAATCGGATTGCCAACAACTGTTTTTTCTGCTTTATAGATGACTTTACTTTCATCATATGGATCAACAATGGAATCAACAAAATAGGGTTTTACCATTGTCCCATCTGAGAAAATAGATGAATATGCCTGAAATAACTGCAGCATTGTAACAGTACTACCCTGCCCATAAGATAAAGACAATTTATCTGCTGGCCATGTGAAGTTCAATAGACCAGAACTTTCAGGCAAGCCATCTGTATTGACATTAGAAAAGAAACCAAACTTCTTTAAATATTCCAGATGTGTTTCAGGCGTAATGTATTGCGTTTGAATTGTTGCCGCAATTGTATTTAACGAATAGATCAAACCATGGTCCAAATCAATTTGTCCATATTTTTTCTTTCTCGCATTATAGATACATCCATAGTTATCTTCTGAATATGTCTGTACAGGATCATTCTTACTGTCAGATGTAAAACAGAATTCATTTCCATCTCCTAAAGCATTTCCATCATACTTGCCTTCATTGATTGCGGCAGCCCATGTAAATGTCTTTAATGTAGATCCTGGTTCATATGGTGTCTGTGCACCAATGTTTGTATAGTCTTCAATATTTTCCAATGTATTTGGATTAAAGGAAGGTGTCTGTCCCCAGGCAATGACTTTTCCAGTATTGATTTCCATTGCGCCACCCCAGGCACGTGATGCATTGAACATTTCTTTTGTTGTCTGAAAGGATTGTTCCAGCGTGGACTGAATCCCGGAATCTAATGTTAAATACACATTATCTCCATTCACTGCCGATACTTTTTCTTCTTTCATTCCTGGAAGAACATATCCATCTTTATCAACCTGATATGTTCTAGAACCATCTGTTCCTCTTAAATAGGAATCCAGATATAATTCCAATCCCATTTTACCAATCGTATTGCCATTCTCATCCGATTGTGCGTAGCCAATCAAGTTTGATGCATATACATTATTTGGGTAGACACGCTGAATCGAATCTGTAAATTCAATTCCTGTTAAATCAGATGCTTCAATTTCATCTTTCACACTTTTAGATAGGTTTCTACCAGCAAGTCCTAATTCTGTCTGGTATTTATCTTGTGATAGATAATCCAGAATTTTTTCTCGATCCATACGGAGAATCTTTGATAAAACATCAGCCGTATGTTCTTTGTCTTTGACATATGCAACACTTTTTCCTACAGATGGTCTAGAAGAATCCAAGATACATACAATGTTATATGTTTTATTATCCTGTGCGATAATATTTCCATTACGATCTTTGATTTCTCCGCGCAATGCCTGTTCTTTTTTTGTTACGATATTTTGATTATCTGCATATACACTTAGATCTGTACCGGAAAGGAGATGCACTTTACCAATAGATACGACAAAAACATTGGCTGTAATGAGCATCATTATCCCCAATGTTACGCAGATAATATTTCGAATCGCATGATTGCGTCTTCTTTTTTTCATTTATTTCTCACTCCCCATCTTGTGAGCCATCTGTGATTGTGATGACATTATTCTGGTTACGGCTCATGCCACTGCCAGCAGCGATTTCATCAACACGATCAGAGGAAGATAGAGTTTGAATTTCTACTTTTACAGCATCGTTCTGTGTTTGTATTGTAGCAATTTGAGAGTCAATAGATTGCTTCTGTGTACTTAAAGAATTGTTATAGGATCTTAAAAATAAAGATGAAAAAAGCGCAGCTGCAGCAGAAATGAAGAAAAGTCCGATAGATAATCGGAATAAATTGATTCTTCTTTTTTTCTTTTTTACAGTTACGATTTTTGCCATGATCTTATCCTTTTATTCTTTCGATCACACGTAGCTTTGCGCTATGTGAACGATGATTTTCATCTAGTTCTTCTTGTGTTGCTAATATAGGCTTCCGATTTATTAATTGGAAGGAGGCCTGCTCCATCTGTTCAACCTTCAATGGAATTCTAGGCTCAACAAATGGAGCAGAGGAATAGTCTTTAAATGTATTTTTTACAATACGGTCTTCTAATGAATGGAATGTGATGATTGCACATCTGCCATTTACATCCAATAGATCCAGTGCTTCTTCAATTCCTTTCTGCAATGCACCAAGTTCATTGTTTACCTCAATGCGGATTGCCTGGAAAGTCTGTTTTGCTGGGTGACCTTTTTTACGCAGTTCCTTTGCAGGAAGTGCAGATTTAATCACATCTACCAATTCAAATGTTGTTTTGACTGGCTGAATATTTCTCTTTTTTACGATTGCTTTTGCGATTGCATACGCATATCTTTCTTCACCATATTCTTTCAAGATTCTTGTCAGTTCCTGCTCAGAATATGTATTGACGACTTTCTCTGCATCTAAATCTTGTTCCTGATTCATACGCATATCAAGTCTTGCATCAAAGCGATAAGAAAAACCTCTTTGGGAATCGTCAAACTGTGGTGAAGATACACCAAGATCCATCATGATTCCATCTACTTTTTCAACGCCTCTTGCATGCAATTCTTCTTTCATTCTAGAAAAATCAGCATGAATCAGTGTTGCTTTATCAAGTACGTCTTTTAGATTTTCTCTGGATTCTTTTAATGCCTGTTCATCTTTATCAAATGCATAGAGATGACCTGTTGTCAATTTCGAGATCAAATACTTTGCGTGCCCTGCTCTACCAAGTGTTCCATCAACATAAATGCCGTCTGGTTTTACATTCAAGGAATCTACAGTTTCATGTAATAGTACTGATACGTGTTTCATTGTAATAAATCCGTCAATCCTTCTGCTAAGTTCTCAAAGCTTTCGCATGATTCATCATCATAAGCATCATATTTTTCAGCTGGCCAGATCTCGAAATGGTCGCTGACACCTACAATGACACAATTCTTGATGATTTTTGTATCATCAATTTGAAACTGAGGCAATAAAATTCTTCCCTGACTGTCAATACCGCATTCATCTGCTTTACCTGTAATATGTCTTACAAATGCTCTTGCAGCGGCATTGGTCTTAGGAAGCTTGTTCAGTTTCATTACCATCTCACCCCATTTTTCTTCTGTATATGCGGCAAGACATCCGTCCATCCATTCAGTTACATAGACAGACGTAGAAAGTTGGTCACGAAATTTGGCAGGAATAATGAGTCTGTTTTTTGAATCCAGATTATGTCTGTACTCGCCCATGAACATAACCATCACTTTTCCTCCACTTTCTACCACTTCATGACACTATTCTACCACTTCTGTTGTTGTATGCAAGAAAAAACTATACATTTCGTTCAATTTTACAAAACAAAAAAGAATATAGACCTAAGCCTATATTCTAATTCGTAAAATATTTGTTTTTACTTAGCAGCGCTTGTTTCTGCACTACCTACATTACCACAATTAGGGCAAGCATGATGTGGACGCTTTACTTCGCCACATACAGGACACTTAACTAATGTTGGAGCTACAAGTTTATAATGTGTTCTTCTCTTGTCTCTTCTGTGTTTTGATACTCTTCTCTGCTGTACAGCCATTGTCTAGCACCTCCTACTATTCACTCTTGAATTGCTTCAGTTTTGCCAGACGCGGATCAATAAGATCTTTCCGGCTTTCCTGATACTCAGCTTCACTGTATACCTTCCAGCCATTGCCTTCAGGATACTCTCCTTCTTGAACATCACTCACTTCTAATGGAACTTCTAATAGAATGGCATCTATAATCGCATCCATCAAGTCAATGACTTCACCACTAACGACGCGTGTATCTTCTTCATCTGTTTCTTCAAACGAATATGTTTCATTACTTTCAGAAACAAAAGGATACTCGATTGCTTCACCCGTAATAGAATCTGGAACAATCATCGTTCCTTCTACACGAAGCTCACAATAGAATCTGTCGTTTTCATCATCTAAGAATCCACTTCCAGATACATGTACGTCTTTCGTATCTTCAATCAGTAAATTACCATCAAATGCATGTGCATCAATCGTAACATCTTCATCAAAGTTTACGTGTACAGAATTTTTTAATAATTCACTTCTCGTCCATTTCATAAAGATATGCGCTCGTTAACGCTAAATTATTATAACAAAGACATTAACAAAGTCAATGTATTTCAACTTTTAGTGGATATTTTTCTTAATCCATGTTACTACAGCCTGCATTGCTTCCAAAGAATTATCTTCATGCAGCACCTCATGTCTCATATGCGTAAAAAGTTTTGTATCAATATGTTTATATCCGGCATTTCGTAATCGTTGAATACTATCTTCAAACCCCTTTTTTCCACCAATACACGGATCATCCTCTCCAGCAAATACATAGATTGGTAGATCTGGTTTTTTACATTGATATAAGGAAAGATTTCCCATTTTTGACATTAATGTAAATAAATCTAAATAGCCCTGTGAAGTAAATGGAACACCACACAATTCATCATTGATATAGTCTTGTACATTATTTTTGTTATAGGAAAGCCAGTCAACATCTGTTTCTGGATTATCAATCACTTTATTAAATGCTCCTGTTGCCAGATTTTCTAAAAACTTGCTTTGACTGTCTTTTCCTTTCATTTTTACTACAGTTTTTGCTAAAAGGATACCAATCCTGCATGCACTTTGATAACATGGAATACCACATAAAATACATCCATCAACCAAATCATCATGTTCCTGCAGAAAAACACGTCCAATAATTGTTCCCATGGAATGACCGAAATAGATCAATGGAAGATCTGGATATTCTTCTTTTGCCATCTTGGCAATCTCAACTGCAGAATTCACCAATGTTTTCCATCCATCCTGATCAGAGAAATATCCTGGTTTTCCATCTTTTGCACTTTTTCCGTGTCCTGGCAAATCATACGTAATGCATGCAATTCCATTTTCATTCAAATATTTTGCAAATGCATCATAACGCATTTTATGTTCCTGCATTCCATGCACGCAGAAAACAACAGCCTCTGCTTCAGTTTCCGGTCTATAAAATTTATACGACAAATTCTGTTCTTTCATTATAAAAACCTCATTTTCTTTTCTACTAATATTTTACCATACGCAGAAAAAAAGTCCGAAGATTACTCTTCAGACTAGATTTTATTCACCTTCAATGATTACGTTTGTGTAAACCTTGTTTACATCATCAACTTCATCTAGAAGATCCATGAGCTTGTGATAAGCATCAATATCTTCCTGAGCTGTTAAAGTTACATATTCATCTGGAAGTAATGTTGCTTCACATACTTCAAATTCAACATTTGGAATTGCCTTTTCAATTACTTCCTGTGCTTTTCCAAAATCTGTGAAAGCTGTCTTAACTGTCATTGTTCCATCTTCACAAGATAAATCAACAACATCAACATCACCATCCATTAAAATATCAAGCATGCCTTCTTCATCTTCATAAGGGAAAACGAATAGACCAACAGACTGATATCCAAAAGATACTGCGCCGGCACCAGCTAATTTAGCACCGTGTGTCTTATTGAAGCATGTTTTAACATCTGTGATAGAACGGTTTGTATTATCTGTCAAGCAGTCAACGATAATTGTTGAATTGCCTGGACCAAAACCTTCATATCTTGCTTCATCATAGTTATCATCTGAGCCACCTTTTGCTTTATCAATTGCTCTTTTAATGACATCTGCAGGTACCTGGTTCGATTTAGCCTCAGCAATCTTTCTCTTTAATGCTAGGTTCATATCAGGATCAGGGACGCCATTCTTAGCTGCAATATATAATTCTTTTCCAAATCTTGAGTACAGCTTTGATTTTTTTGCCGCTGTTTTAGCCATAGATGCTGCGCGGACTTCATGTGCTCTTCCCATCTTTCAATTACCTCTCTTTATTTATAACGTAAGAATTATATCAAAGAGGATGTAGAATGTGAAGAAAAAAAATTTGTGTTAAAATAATTATACTATGAGTACATACGTAATAAGTGATCCACATGGCTGCAAAAAAGAATTCGATGCCATGCTGGAAAAAATTAATTTTTCCAACGAATTCGATGAACTTTGGATAAATGGTGATATCTGTGATAGAGGAAAAGAATCAATTGCTTTATTACAGGAAATTATCATAAACCCAAACATGCATATTATATACGGAAACCATGATGTCTGGCTGGAAAAGTATATGCAGGAATTGATCAACTGCAAAAAAGACAGCAATATGACAGATTTGACAGAAGATTTTATGAACTGGCTCCACTACAATGGTGGATATACAACAGCCGATCAGTATATGGATCTTTCATTTCCTGAATGCTATGACATTAAACTGTATATGGAAGAAAACAAAAGATACTATCAGTACCTGGATATTCATAATCAGAAGTTTCTTCTTGTACATGGTGGATTGTTAGACGAATACTACAAGCCAGATATTCACTTATCTGAAGTTCCACCAGAAGTACTTGTCTGGTCACATATCGGAATTGATGATAATCCATTTTCTGATGTCACGATGATTGTTGGGCATGTACCTACATTCTGTTATGGACCTGAATATGAGAACAAAATCATACGTGGAAAAAATGATACAATCTTCCATATCGACTGTGGATGCGTCTACGGAAGAAGTCTTGGATGTATTCGTTTAGATGATAAAAAAGAATTCTATGTAAAGAGTTCTATGCCATATGTACATTGTTAAGAGGTCAATAACCTCTTTTTCTTTTATCAAAAAAAAGATGACCACAAAACGGGATCATCTTTTCAAATTACTTACTTTTCTACAACAGACTTAATTAATTCTGTAACTTCTTCGCAAGTATCTAATTCAACAGCCTTGGCAGCTAATTCCTGCATTTCTGCATAGCTTAGACCATTGATCATCTTACGAGCTCTTAAGATAGATGTAGCTGACATTGAGAATTCATCAAGACCAAGTCCTAATAGAACCGGAGCAGCAAGTTCATCGCCTGCCATTTCTCCACACATACCACACCATTTGCCATTCTTGTGAGCACCATCAATTGTCATCTTGACAAGTCTTAAGATAGATGGGTTCAATGGCTGATAGAGATAAGATACTGGTTCACTCATTCTATCTGCTGCCATAGAGTACTGGATCAAGTCATTTGTACCAATGGAGAAGAAGTCAGCATACTTAGACAACTGATCAGCAAGTACTGCTGCAGCTGGAATTTCAATCATACAGCCAACTTCAATATTTTCGCCAATCTTAACACCTTCACTGATTAATTCAGCCTTAGCTTCTTCATAGCAAGCCTTAGCTTCCTTGAATTCAGCAACTGTAGCGATCATTGGGAACATGATGCATAAATGACCATAAGCTGAAGCTCTAATTAATGCTCTTAACTGTGTCTTGAAAATATCTTTTCTCTTTAAGCAGAAACGAACAGCTCTTACACCTAAGAATGGGTTCATTTCTTCTGGGAATGAATAGTAGTTTAACTTCTTATCACCACCGATATCTAATGTACGGATAACAACTGGCTTACCTTCCATTCTTTCAAGAACTTCTTTATAAGCTGCATACTGTGTTTCTTCATTAGGGAAATCATCTTCGCTCTTCATATATAGGAATTCAGAACGGAATAGACCTACGCCTTCACCACCGTTTGCCAATACGCCATCAACATCTGCTGGGGAACCGATATTACCAACTAATAATACCTTGTGACCATCTGTAGATACGGATGGCTGTTCCTTCATAGCAAATAAAGCAGCCTTTTCTGCAGCATATTCTTCAGCCTTCTTTTCATAAGACTTGATTTCTTCTTCACTAGGGTTAACGATAACTTCACCATTGATAGCATCTAAGATGATCATGTCGCCGTTATCTACACCTTCTAAGATACCTTTGCATCCAACAACTGCTGGAATTTCAAGAGATCTAGCCATGATTGCAGAGTGAGATGTACGTCCACCCATTTCAGTTGCGAATCCCTTTGCAAATTCTTTATTTAGAGAACCTGTATCAGATGGTGTAAGATCCTTGGCAACCACGATAACTGGTTCATCTAATGTAGATAAATTTGGAATTTCCTTACCAGTTAAATTGCACATTAATCTGAATGTAACGTCACGAATATCTGCAGCTCTGCCTCTCATGTATTCATCATCCATAGCTTCAAACATTGCAACCATGTTACTGGAAACTGTGTTTGCGGCATATTCTGCATTGACATTATTATTCTTGATTTCTTCTTCAATCATGCCTCTAAATTCTGGGTCATTTGCCATCATTAAGTGAGCATCAAAAATAGCAAGTTCTTCTTCTTTCAAGCTCTTTGAAGCAACTGTCTTGATTTTTTCAATATCATTGACAGTCTTTGTAAAAGCAGCATCAAGCTTTGATAATTCTTCTTCTGCATTAGCATCTTTCTTCTGGATGTCTAATACCGGTTGAACAAGCTTATAAACTTTAGCGATAGCAATTCCTTGTGAAGCAGCAATACCTTTCAGCATTTTTTCTAATCCTCCTGCATATTTTTATTGATCATATCCATGACATTCTGCATTGTCTTCATTTCCAACATTTCGTTTTCATGAAATGCAAAACGATAGTATTCTTCAACATTCATTAAAAAATCAACAATTTCATAATCATCCATTTTTAATTCTTCAAATGTTGTATCTGCTTTCAAATCAGCAGAAAATCCCCTTGTTCTTTCTAAGATTTTATTAAGAATAGCCAATTGATTCATGAATATTCCTCTAAAAAAAATTTTAGCATTAATTACAAGTTTAAGCAATCAGCGATTTCGTAGATTGCTTTTCGATCCAAACGATAATATGAAGATCTAGACAAACTCTCGAAATACAGTTTGTTATCATTTTGATCAAAATAAACAGCACGTAAGAATAAGTTACTTTCTTTTGAGCATAGTTCTAAAACAAAGTTAAGATAGCCAACCATTTCTAAATCTGAATGTGTCTGTTTTACATAATCAACCTTATGGTTATCATAACCATCTAATAAAAGACGATCAATATTTGTTCGATAACATTTTGCAATATACATCACATTCTTCTTCAATTGTCTAAAGTTTTTCTTTCCTTTATACATTTTCCCCTTCCTTTCTACCCCTCTTGCTCCATATATAATACTATTCACAGTTTTTTCTAAATCTCCCTGAAATTTCTTAAAAAAATGACAAACTTCCAGAAGATTGATAAAATACTCGTGACAGTAAGGAGTCCTATGACAAATACATCTATAACGACATTATCTAAGAAAAGAATACTCATAACGCTGGCAATATTTATCTGCACACCTTTGCTGGCACATTTAATAAACATCGCTGTTGTACAATATGATCTCTCATTAATGTTTTCACTAAATTTAGGTGCTGCTGTTATGATCATGTACAATTGGAATCTATTTGGCATTCATTATAATCGTGCAAAATATAACTTTATTGATACATGCATTTATTCTTTTATCGCATTTGTTCTGTTTACTTTATGGACATATATTAGCAACCGTTACTTAAAATGTATTGTCATTATGCCAAGGACAGAAGTACTCGTACGATACGGATATGCAAGAATTGGAATGCTGATTGCATACTCTTTCTCAGAAGCAAGTATGCTTTGCATTGTAGGAAAATGTGCTACGGATCCATTAACGATTCATCACCGTGAATTGCAAATCATTTTATTATCTGGCATTTCCATTGGTTTATTAACTACTATCTTGTTTCTTCCAAGTAAGAATCTATTAACAATATTGATTACCTTGTTATATAATGTTGTTCTTTGTACGATTCTTTCTTACTTATATAATCAATCTAATTCCTTCATTCCAGGATTGATTGGCTTTGCGGGAAGTAATTTGTTCTTCATGATTGCATCATTGTTATAAAAAAGCTGGGAAAACCCAGCTTTTTCAGTTACTCATCGACTTCAATTAATCCATATCCGCCATTATGACGGGCATATACAACTGCGATTTTTTGACTGTCTTCATCTTTATAGATATAGAAACTATGACCAGACAGTTCCATTTGCATGATTGCTTCATCTAGTACCATTTCTTCTGCAGTAACACTCTTTGTCTTTACTGGAATATCATTTTCTTCTTCGGATTCAATTTCATCAATAAATGCTTGTACAAGATGTTCTTTATGTCTCTTGCTCAGGCGGGTCTTTTGTCTTCTAATCTGATCTTCCAGCTTATCAATTGCTAAATCAACTGCTGCATAGAAATCATCATTTACTACTTCAGTTCTTAAAATACCGATCTTTGTTGGAATCGTAACTTCTACTTTCTGAGAATTCGGATAGACACGTGCAACGACTCTTACGATCGTATCATCATTGATAATCAGATACTTGTTCAATGATGAAATTTTCTTTTCGATCTTCTCTTTCATGGCTGGTGTAACAGTGACATTTTTACCTACAATTTCGAACCTCATAATAATTCCTCCTGCTAAAATTGTATAATACACACATGTGACGATTATTTTTTAGATATATCTTTTTGATAATTTTATTATAGCAGTTCTTTTAGGAATAATGTGAAAAAAAGATGAAGAAATATAAAAAAGAAGTTCATTCACTGAACTTCTTACATTTTTTTCAACCAGTTATAGACAACCGTCATTGCATAGGAATCCATACCACAATATTTCTTCAGATCCTCAATGATTTTGTTCTTTTCTTCTTGATCTACTTCATCGTTATAATCTAAATGTCTCCACTGAAATACCGCATCCATTCCTTGACGAATATCCAATGACTGATATCCTGGATCATCCATCATAGACATGATAGATTTCAAAGACCATTGTCCTCTCATTCTTGTATCATATACAGTTCCAGACAAGAATGGCAATTGCAGATCTTCCATCCTTTCATTGATGGATAAAAGCTTCTTGCTTAAATCAGGAAACAGTTGTGCAAATTCTTGAATTCTCACTTTTTCTGCTCCTTCTGCATTATATGCAATGACTGTTCCAGTTGATGGAATATCTTTTGTCAGATTTTCTGCCATATCTCTACGATCATCATGAATATTAAGATAAATCTTTTTCTGCAAGGAGCCATCTTCATGCATGATAATCAAGGCATATTCAAATGGCAAGACATCATATGGCTTCATCCCAATGTATGGTGGAATAGCGAATCTTTCCCATTCAAAATCTAAGAATGCAATTGGATATTGAATCTTTGACAGCCAGGAATGTAAAGATAAATGATCAACAAACAATCCTCCATTTAAATCTGCACAGATTTGAGCAAATTGTTGTCTGCTTCCTTCAATGCGTTCAATCTCAGCATCTTTTAAATAGCGTTTTCCTTCTTCCAGCATCTTATATTTCTCACTTGAAGCAATCAGCGTCAAAATGGAATTATCCTCCATCTTTTCTTCATGTGGAAAACATTGTTCATAATAAATACACTTGCTTCTTCCTGTGCATTTATTCGTTCTAACAGGAGGTTCTAAATCTTCCAGTGTTGTATTTTTCATCTCTTCCAGTAAAGGATGCACATCTTTCATTGCCTGCAGAAGCATTGGCTTGATTGGCTGCGTTGGATTATTTTTATTATTATAGAAACAGTCAGTCACAACAAACAGCTTTTCTGGATCAAGCTGTTTTCCACGAACATATTCCCCATTCAGATGAATCATGTAAATATCATTGATTTGAATTCCATTATTTTCCAATACCCATAAAGTATCTGTATAAAATGCAAGATCATTTGTATGTGGATAAATACCAATAAATAGAAAATACAAATCCCATCCACGATTTGTACGATGTAGAAATGGCACTTTTACACGCAGAGAATCATACTCAAAACGAGCCTTTACCAACCATTCATACTTTTCTAAAGCATCCAATGCTTTTTGTGCTTCATCACCGACACTGCCAAGAAAATATTCTTGAATTCCTAATTTCTGAATTGCCAGGTCACTTACTTTTTCATCCAAACGAACAAATGGATGATATTCTGTCGTATCATCCTTTAAATCATTGAAATATAAGCGCGGACATCTAGAAAACTTTTTACAATCACTAATATGAAACATAAAATCACCTACGTTATTGTAACACACAAGTATCTTTGTTTCATCGTTGATGCAAAGCTTCCAGGATGCCTGCTAAAACATTTGCATCTAATTGACCTGGCGCACTTGCATTCTCTGCACACCCAAATGTCATACAGGAATGAAAAAATTCCCCAGAAATTCTTGAAATAACACCTAATTGAGACATTGACATTGATACAAGTAAACAAGACATCATTCTGGAGGCATCATTTGTAGCACGCAAAAGTGTCAAAACATCATCACTGTCTTTTGGCATATATGCTACTTTAGCAATATCACACTGCATTTGTTCCATTTTAGAAAAGCGATACATGATTTCCTCATAGGAAGGAGTCTTTGAAAAATCATGATTACTCATAATAACTTTTACACCATTTTCATGTGCATATTTCACAAGTGAAGTAATGATTTCTTCATCCAGAAAACACTCAAGGTCAACAAGATCACAACAACGACTGGAAATCACTTGTTTCAATAGAGAACAATACTCTTCTTTGCTCATGCAGGCATTTCCACCTTCATCTTGTGTTCGACACGTTACAAGTAATGGTGTTTCTCCTAGAAGATCACGTACTGCATAAATATCATCTTTTACTTGATCCATCTCTTCATAGAAATCAATTCTCCATTCAACAAGATCATATTTCACCCCTTGCAAATTAGAGATTTCTTCTTCTAATAAATGAAGATTCTTTCCCATGACAGGAACACAGATCTTAGGTGTTCCTTTTCCAAATTCTATATTTCTTACAATCATATATTCACCTTTATCGCATCAATAACAAAATAAATAATTGAACCACTGTTAAGCATAAAGAAACAGCTAATAATAAAAGAAGCAGAATAATCCAGAATTTCTGAAATCTGGAAAAACCTCTCAACAGATTTGTTTTGATTTTTTTATTCTTTTTCATATTCCTCAAACATTTTACAACGCAATAAAATATAAAAAAAGTATCTGTCTCCAGATACTCATCTATGGCGCAGGATCAGGGATTTGAACCCTGGCACCGGTTTCCCGATCTACGAGCTTTCCAAGCCCGCCCCTTCAACCGCTTGGGTAATCCTGCATTGCTGTATTGCTTATCTAGTTTACAACAGATTAAAATGAAAAGCAAACATTATTTTATATCTATTTTTGTGAAAGCGTTGTCATTTTCAAATTTCCTCGATATAATGCCATTATACGGAGGAAAAATAAATGAAAAAATTATTAAATAGTCTTGCTGCAATTGCTATGGCAGCTTCACTCACTCCTGAGTTTTACAGTCAGACATAATGAAACAATTTCATTTTCAGCTTGAATGCT
>SAMEA3387494__coassemble_1775_pt1 | contig 133705 bp, 127 predicted proteins | sample SAMEA3387494__metabat2_low_PE_002 | metagenome-assembled genome bin SAMEA3387494 (sample SAMEA3387494) | Felis catus | biome: Faeces | place: United Kingdom | collected 2012
GTGCTAAATATCGCATAAATATGCTTTATTTAGCACTTTTACTGTAAAACTTGAGTTAAAATGAAAAGCAAACATTATTTTATATCTATTTTTGTGAAAGCGTTGTCATTTTCAAATTTCCTCGATATAATGCCATTATACGGAGGAAAAATAAATGAAAAAATTATTAAATAGTCTTGCTGCAATTGCTATGGCAGCTTCACTCACTGCTTGTTCTTCTTCAAAGAGTTCTGCATATTCTGGAACAACAAAAGGTACAGCAAAAGGTATGGGTGACATTACTGTTACTTTAACATTAAAAGATGGTAAAATCACTGAATGTTCCGTTGACGGTGCTGGAGAAACAGAAGGAATCGGCACAAATGCTATTGATCAGTTACCTGGTGAAATTGTAAAGGAAAACAAGATCAGTGTTGATGGTGTGACTGGTGCAACAATCACTTCTGATGCAATCAAGGATGCAGCGAAAGCTGCTTTAGAAGCTGCTGGCTTAAACGCAAGCGACTACGAATAAGCACTTTAAAGGATGCAGATACGCATCCTTTTTTAGTTCATAATATATCCATAACCACACCTAAAAGACGTGGTATGCTCTCGCCATATAATGGCATTGTGTTGCGGTAAACGTTCGTTTTCTGAAGAAATGACAGCCGCAACTTTTTTTACTGCCTATCCCTTAAAGGGAGCTTTCCCTTTGCCTTCTTTTACAGACACACCCGTAAACGGATCTATAAATTCCTTCATGCTCATCTGATCTGCTAATTTATCTTCTTGCAATTGGTTTTGAATATACTCTCTTATTACTTTTTCATCCTTTCCAACTGTATCAACAAAATATCCTCTTGCCTAGAAATGTCTGTTCTCGTATTTATATTTCAAATTTGCATGTCTGTCGAAGATCATCAATGTTGATTTGCTTTTCAAATACCCCATTATTTCTGCTACTGAATATTTTGGCGGTATCTCTAGTAACATGTGAATATGATCAGGACACGCCTCACCTTCAATGAGACGTACATCAGGTTTTCTTTGAATCAATATTTTCAATATTTCGTGATATCTCTTCTCAAACGATTATATATCACCCAACGCTAAAGCTCATTTATCCACGCGCATAGCACGTGATATTATTTAATGCCCTAACAGGCATTTGATAAAATGCCAGTGAATTCTATTTCACTGGCATAGTCCATTCAAATAAATTTTATAACAGTCCTTGTATTAGAATGATTAAAATCAGCATAGGCAATACGTATTGAAAGTATGGCTTAAACTTCTTTGATAAATGCATTCCGTTTCCTTTATTACATTCTTCCATATATGAATCGAATCCCCATCCCCATTTTGTTGTACAGAACAACAAATAGATCAATGAACCTCCAGGAAGCAATAGATTTGATACAATGAAGTCTTCAGAATCTAGAATATCTCTTCCTCCAATCAAATGTACATTAGATAGAACATTGTATCCAAGTGCACACGGAATACTCATAACAAATACGATAACGCAACAGATGAGTACTGCCTTTTTTCTAGAAAATTGAAAGTTTTCCATTGTTGTGGAGATCAGGTTTTCAAAAACCGCAATCACAGTTGAAAAACTCGCAAATGACATAAACAGAAAAAACAATGTTCCCCATAATTGTCCACCCTGCATATGCATAAAAACTTTTGGCAATGTCATGAATATTAAAGACGGTCCAGCATCAGGATCTACACCAAATGAGAAGCATGCTGGGAAAATAATCAATCCAGCAAGTAAAGCAATAAACGTATCTAAGGAAGCAATCGTAAATGCTTCGCTTGTTAACGTTTTTTCACTAGACATGTATGATCCAAAGATTTCCATCGCCGCAATACCTAATGACAATGTAAAGAACGCCTGATTCATCGCATTAGAAATGACATTTGATATTCCTGCCTGCTTTAATCGTTCCATGCTTGGCAAAAGATAAAATGAAATACCTGACTTCGCTGCAGGCAACAGACAGGAATGCACTGCTAAAACAACAATCAATACAATAAGTGCGCTCATCATAATCGTAGAAATTTTTTCCAGTCCCTTTTGCAAACCAAAAGAACATATCGCAAAACCACCAAAAACACTGATTGCCATATATAAAAGCAGCTCTTCTGGACTGGCTAGCATATTAGAAAAAACCATATTCGCAGCTTCAGTAGAAATACCATTAAATGTACCTTGTAAAAACTTAACAAAGTACGCAATCATCCATCCGCATACTGTTGTGTAATACATCATCAGCATCAAGCATCCAAAAATACAAACCCATCCATGGATATGCCAGAATGAATTTTTCGGCTCTAGTTTTTCATATGCCTGTACAACAGAAGCTTTCGATGCTCTGCCAACTGCTAATTCCATCGTTAATACAGGTAAACCCATAATAATTAAAAACAACAAATAAAATAGAACAAAAAAGCCCCCACCGTTTTGTCCTGCAAGATATGGAAATTTCCATACATTTCCAATGCCAATTGCACATCCTGCAGATACAAGCAGGAAGCCAATGCGTGATCCAAATTTCTCTCTTTTCATATTTTCCCCATTTTTTAACAGAAAAAATAATACCGTCATTTCATGTTTTTTTCAAATCAAGCTATAATAAATATATGTTACTAAAAAAAGAAATCAATTTAAATTACCTGGAAAACTGGCCTGAACATTATTATGAAATCAAGGATATCAATGAAAGAGAAAACATCTTAAAGTCTTATATTGAGAAGAATCCAGATTCATTAGATGACCAGAACCGATTACAGCTTCTACAAAAACGTTTTGTATGTCTAAAAGATCATAAACGTGCTGATTTGTTTATGCGTGGATGGATTAATTCAAAGACATTAACAACAGAAAACATTCATTTCTTCAATAAAAAAAGAATAGAAAAAGAATTCAGACAATGTCTGGAAGATCTATGTATCCTGAATTATGAACGAAGTCCCATTCTTCATGAAGAATGGAAAAGCTTTGCCCAGGAATTTATTCTTTCCTGTATTGATTCCCATTCCTATAAGCAGGTTGCCGTGGGAATCGGTCATGTCAGTGATAAAAATGTTGCGATGCGTATTGCTGGAGACATCGATCACATCACAAAAAAACTCCCTGCATATTTCTTGCTTGAAGATGAATGCAAAGAGCTTCATGATATCATGGTTGAAACATATCAACAGATGCTTGAAAATGGTGAACAGTACTGGAATGATTACTGCAGTAATTTAAGATAATCATCTACATTCTCTATTGTTACTTTTTGATAAGGACTGCGAATATATCTTCCATTTTTTAAATTAAACGAATCTAATGATTCGTTTTTTGCGAGTGCAATGGATAAATCTGCAATCGCATCTGCCTGCTTGATTCCATCATTATAGACAGTGCCAATCATATTTCCTTCTTTCACCTGTTCTAGTCCATCTTCTGTTCCATCAATACCAATCACGATTGGCCATTGTTCTTTCGCAATTCCAGTTTCAGCCAATGCCTGAATTGCACCAATTGCCATTTCATCATTATTTGCCAGGATCAATTCAATATTTGTATTGAATTTTGATAATAACTGTTTTGTTTTTGTACATGCCTGACTTCTATTCCAGTTAGCAATCGCAAAGCTTAATTTATCTAGAACAATGCCTGCATCTGAAATTGTTTGAATCGACACATCTGTCCTGACAATTGCATCTTGATGTCCGGTTTCACCTTCTAAAATAATATACTGAATTTTCCCATCTTGATTCTTATCAACTTCTGGATGTTCTTTGATATAGTCAGAAACAATTTCACCCTGCATTTTTCCAGATTCCCCTGCATCCGCACCTACATAATATAGTCTTGTCCAGTTTTCTAGATCTTGTGATACCAGTTCTCGATTAAAGAAGATAACTGGCACATTAGAATCTTCTGCCATACTGATAATTTTTTTCGGTGCAGTTCGATCAACAAGATTGACACAAATCACATCATAAGAATCACTTAACATATCAGAAACCTGACGATTCTGTGTTGATTGCGATTTTTCAGAATCAACCGATTTTACAATCACATTTTCGCATTCATTTAATTGTTTTTCGATTCTAGATGATAATTCCATAATGAATGGATCATAAGAATCATAATAGGAAATACCAATACGAATTTTCTGCTTTTCTTCAATTATCTTTTCTTTACAGCCTGTTAAAAATAACATCACTGTTAATAATCCATACAATACTTTACGCATGATTAATCTCCAATCGGAAACAAAATACTTTCATTCTGTTTAGAAAACATATTTTCTTTGTTTATCGTAAAAAAATCAATAATTTCTTCTTTTCTTTCATGTGGAAACTTGATTCTCTGTACCATTAACTGAACAGAATTATATCCCATCACAAACGCATCTGGAACAAGCATCGATTGAATAATTCCTTCATCTAATGCATTGACATTCTGATCCGATCCACCAATACCATATAAAGGAATGTTATATTTCTTCGCAAAATCAATTCCAGAATCAAGAGAAACACTGTTTAATCCAATCACATAATTCGGAATATCAACAAACTTCAGCTGTTCTTCCATTTCTGAAGAACTGCCACTGACAATCCAGTCAATTTTCGCACCTGCGTTATCTAAAATATCTTCTACAGTATTTAAGCGTCTTTTCATACTATATTGATCAATATTATTCGCAAGAATACCAACACGCTTAAATCGTAAATCTCTTCCCACCTGATCAAACAATTGAGAAGTTAATGTTGTCGCAATCAATTCATCATCTAATGTTACCGTATCAACTTGTTTCAGATCAATGTCATACATTGCACATTTTGTATTCAACAATAGAAGATTTGTTTTAGAAACAATATCATCCACAACTTTTTCTGTATCATTGGAAGCAATAAATTCTACAATCAATCCATCCGTTCCATTTCTAATTTCCTTATCAATCAGATTTTTCTGATCAGCCAGGGTTTCCATACCTGTTGTATTGACGATATTTACAATGACATTTTCATTGTCCATAGCTTCTCTAACACCGGACTCAAAGCGATTCCACATATTATTGGAAGAATCTGGAACAATGACTGATATTTCATATACATTTTCAATCGTTGGCGAACGCAAGGCAAATATCGTTGACATAATTACAATAGAAAGAATGACAACTGTAATAATGAACACATTATTTTTTTTCATTTATATCACTCCTTCTCAAAATATGTTCCATCTTCCAAAGCTTTCTGATTTTCTTCTGTATAAGGAACTGCTGGAATATGAATTGTAACACATGTTCCTTCATCCAATTCAGAAGCAATGGATATCCCATACTGCTCACCAAATCTAAGCTGAATTCTCTTATGAACATTAATCAAGCCAACACCAGAACCATGTGCCTTTTTATGTTCCGTATCTGAAAGAATTGTTTTCAGATAGTCTTCAGGAATACCAAATCCATTATCGCTGACTGTAATATAGATATCATCATTTTCTTTCCAGCCTTTAACATGGATTTCTCCATCTTCATCCATATTTTTTACACCATAATATATTGCATTTTCAAGAATAGGCTGAACAATCAGTTTCACAGTACAATACTTTTCAATTTCTTCAGGAATATCAAAATCATATATAAAGTGATTCTTAAATCGTACTGCCTGAATATTCATGTAGTTTTTGCCATGCTTGATTTCATCCGCAATCGTAATGATTGTTTTTCCTTTAGATAAAGATAGACGGAACAAGGAAGCAAGTTCTGTAATCATAAATACCGCATCTTTCTGCTTTCCACCCTCTTCAATCATCCAGACAATGGAATCCAATGTGTTATATAAGAAATGTGGATTGATCTGTGCCTGTAAGGCATCCAGTTCACTCTTTCTCTTTTCTTCCTGTTCTTTTACAATATCATGCACAAGTCTTTCATTACTCTGTTCATAAAAATGAATCACTTCCCCCAGGTGTTTTACTTCAGACGTAGCACCTGGCAATATTTCCAATCCTTTTTTGCTTCCTTGTGATAAACCCGAAATAGATTCTGCAAGTACGTACAATGGTCTAGAAACAAATCGAGAAATAAAACGGTTAATAAACATCAAGATTAAGAATGTTACCGCAACAAGCAGAATTACAATATAACGCACTCGATTTTCGTAGATGGATGGATTTGCGCTAGAAACTGCTACCAGCTTCCATCCTGTATATCCAACTGTATCCACTACAACATTTCTATTTTCACCTTCAAATTCTTCATTATGCAAACCATCTTTATACAACGCTGCTTTCATATTGTTTTCTTTATAATCACCAGAATTGATCAGCATTTGTTTTGGATGGTAAATCACAGCACCAGAACCATCAATTAAATACGTATAGAAATTTGTATTGTCAGTATTCACAGAATTTAGAATTTGCTCAATATAGGAATAATTCATATCAACAAGCAGAACGCCTTCACACATTTTTCCATGATCGTTCAAGCTGACAGATCTACTTAATGAAATCACCCAGTTATAGCGAATTGAAGAATCATCAAATAAGTTTTGTACATGAGGAAAAGAAAAATGCAGGTTTTCTACTTCACTTACTGCATCTAGAAACCATTGTTGTGTTTTCACATCGACATCATCTTTTAAATCCGCATTTGGAGAAGCCGCAATCAATTTACCATCTTCAGAAAACAACGCAAAAGAGATGAGTTTATCTTTGTTTGCTTCATATAACATATTCATTTCTGTTTCACATGTTGCATTAGAAATGTCGATTTCTTTAATCGAATTGTAATATAAAGTATCAGATAATTGTCTCATCTGTTGTAGATAATCTTCTAGATTTGCTGTAGTTTGTGAAGTAACCTGCTTTGTTGATTGAATAATCGTTTGTGCACTTTGAATTGAAAAGAATTTGTAAAAAATAATTCCAAGAACAAAGACAATCACTGCAGAAACAACAGTAAAGCTAATCAGCATCAAGCTTTGAATGCTGATTGACTTAAAGTTGCATATATCATCAAATTTATCTTTGAATGTCTTGTGTTCACTCATACTTCTTCCTGAATTTTCATTCGATATTTATTTGGAGAAACACCATATGCTTTTTTAAATACATAGGAAAAATAGTTTGGATCTGTATATCCAACATCACGTGCAATCACATATGTTTTTTCATCTTTTTCCAACAACAGTTCAACAGCCTTTTTTAAGCGAATATCTGTTAAATAGCTTGTAAAAGACTTTCCAATTTCTTTTTTAAATACAGTAGAAAAGTATGCATAGGATACATTCAGATATGCACAGATACTTTCAACTGTCAGATCTGGATCACTATATTTTTCATTTGCATAATCAATTGCTTTTACAATAAAGTTCTTCGTCGTATTTGATCGTTTTTCATTGATCATACTCTGCATCTTAAAGCAATGATCTTTCATCCATTCATTCAAATCTTTTAATTCAAGCTTTTCAACCTGAAGAATAATTTCATGGTAGCTTGTAAATAATTCTGAAATTTCAAGTTTGTTTGCTAAAGCAAAACTATATAATTCACTGACAAGTTGCATGACAAAAAAACGGAATTCAGGCACTTTTGTCAAGCTCGCCGTAGATTTATCCAGATATTGATCAATGGCATGAGATAATCCTTCTTGATTATTCACACGTATTTTTTTAAATACTTCATCTAGCGAATCTGTTTCAAGAAATATTGGCTGCACGTCTTGATCTGGCTCAATTTCATTAATATTGATTGCTTTCATTGTTCCATACAATGTACGATAGCTGACTGCTAAACGTGCACCATTATAACTGTCAGAAATATCAATCAACTGCGAACAGATTCTGCCAATACCAATTGTCACTGTAGCATCCACTACACTTTTTGCTAGACGCGTAAACTTATCACAGTCATCCGTTAATTTTGTAATTTCATTTTCTGAAGCATCTAACTGCGCAATCATGACAGTGTTTCCTTGATACGTAAACAATTTACCTTTCCATTGTTCACACAGCTTTTCTTCTGCCAGTTTTTTTACAGATAAGCTGACATACAAAGGATTAATTTTTTCTTTCAATGTATGTGTAGAAACATGTAAGATCACAGCACAATAATATGGACTGTTCAAATCAATAGAATAGATTTCTTTAAAATGATCTAATTGATCTTTTGCAAACTTATTTTCCATTAAAGAAGCATAAAAGGATTCCTGTAAAATTGGCAAAGAATCATTATAATACGATTCAAGTTTTGAAATATTCTGTCGTTCATCATATTCTTTATCTAAGGCATTGCGAATGTTTGTAAAAACAGTCTTTAACTTATCTGCATCAATTGGCTTCAGAATATATTCTTCAGCTTGAATATGCACTGCTTCTTGTGCATATTCAAACTCATCATAACCAGAAAAAATAATAATACGAATGTTTGGATACTCTTCCTTCAGCTTATGAGATAACTGTAATCCATTCATATATGGCATTGTAATATCTGTCATAACAACTTCAGGATGGATTTTTTCAGCAACATCCAATGCATCTAATGCATTTTTACAAATGACAGGTTTTTCAAACCCCAGTTCTTCCCATTGCATCTTGTTTGCAATTCTTTCCGCAACGTCAATTTCATCATCGACAAGAATAACCTTATATTTATCTCTCATAATCGTTATCTTTCATACACATCATGTGTTTTTTTCCATGCATACACAAATCCAGCAAATACAACAATGGAACCAATCAAAGAACCAACTGGTGAAAATAAACGAATGACTGTAATACATCCCATAGAAATACCAGTAAACAGCATGATCATGCCAGCATCATGTGCATATGGTTTTCTTTTCTTTTTTTCAATCGCCTTGCTGCCCTTTGGTCGAATCATCTCTATTCTTTCATTCTTCAATAGTTGAAATGCATAATATAATGGTAAAAATGTTAAAAGTAATGTTACCCAGGATTCATTAATAAACTCTATAAAACTCATATGACAACCTTTCCTTGTTTACTATTATCTCACTTCTGTTAAATAAAACAAAGCGTTCCGAAGAACGCTTTGTTAATAGGATTTTCCTGAAATTATTTTTTCTGAACGTACTTACGAATATCAAGTGTAATAGCGATCAAGATAACGATACCGATAGCGATATACTGCGCGTTCTGGTCGACACCTAAGTACTGTAATGCAGCCTTCAATAATTCAAGAACAGCAACACCAATCAGTGCAGATGATACTTTACCACGTCCACCAGTAACGGATACACCACCAAGAGCACAAGCAGCAATACCTTCCATTTCATAGGATAGACCTGTATTTACAGAAGAACCACCAGCTTTTGCACCGAGCATGAATCCTGCAAGTGCGAAGTAAGCAGAAGCCTTAGCATAGATGATAACAAGTGTCTTGTTTACTGGAACACCAGCAACTTCAGCAGCCTGTGCGTTACCACCAATTGCATACATATACTTTCCATGACGTGTCATGTTGAAGATGAACCATGTAATTGCCATTACGATAATAGCAATCCAGATCAGATAAGATATACCTAAGAATTTACCCGTTGAGAATGTTGTATATGCTCTAGTAAATCCACCTAATGGAGTAGCACCTGTATAGATCAAACCAAGACCATAGATAATGTCCATCATACCTAATGTAGCGATAAATGGTGGAACATGTAAGTAAGCAACGAATGCACCAGTAATTGCACCAAACAATCCACAAATGACCATAACGATCAAGATAACTAAGAATGGATTCAATGGTTCCATACCTGGGAAGAATTTCTGAGAATAATCAAGATTCTGTAACAATGTACCAGAGATACATGCAGCGAAACCTACCATACGACCACCGGAGAGGTCACAGCCACCAGTGATAACGCATCCTGCGATACCTAATGCAATAACAAGTCTATAGGACATATTTGCCGCAATATTCAGGAAGTTTTTCACTGTAAAGAAGTTATTACTTGTAAAACCTGTATAGAGGACAAGAATGATCATGACAACAACAACGCCATTATTGATCAAAAAGTCCTTTAAATTAAAATCCTTTTTCATTTTCCTTTTCCCTTTTTAATACTGAGCAGCATAACTCATGATCTTTTCCTGTGTCATGTCGTTACGATCAGTAATTTCACCTGTGAGTTTTCCTTCACTCATAACATAGATTCTATCAGACATACCAATCAATTCTGGCATTTCAGATGAGATCATGATAATTGCTTTGCCTTGCTGTGCAAGATTTTCCATGATTTCATAGATTTCATGCTTTGCACCAATATCGATACCTCTTGTAGGTTCATCCATGATGAGAATATCAGGGTCATTTGCCAGCCATCTAGCAACAATTACTTTCTGCTGGTTACCACCAGAAAGAGTAGAAATTAATGTCTGCATGCTAGGTGTTTTGATACTTAACTGTTGAATAGAATCATCAACGATCTTATTGATTTTTGGATGATCTAAGACAAATCCAGCTTTCAAGTGTTTGTTGTAAATTGTGATACCAACGTTATCTTTGATGGAAAGACATCCAACAATACCTGTGCCACGTCTATCTTCTGTAATCATACCTAAGCCTGCTTTCATAGCATCTTTAGGCTGTTTGATCGTAACTTGTTTTCCATTGACTGTGATTGTACCTGCAGAAAGGTTTCTAATACCGAAAATACCTTCCATTAATTCAGTACGCTGAGCACCAACAAGTCCACCAAATCCAACAATTTCACCCTTTTTCACATTGAATGATACATGCTGGAAGCTTCTAGAATGAATAGAACAAATATCTTCACAATCAAGAATGACATCGCCAATTTCATGATGATGTTCTGGATAAATCTGTGTCATTTCACGACCTACCATCTTTGTGATGATTTCATCGATAGATAATTCTTTTGCTGGCCATGTTCCAATGTACTGACCATCACGCATGATTTGAACATCATCCGCAATACGCTTGATTTCATCCATTTTATGTGAGATATAGATCATAGCAACACCTTCATCTCTTAACTGATTCATAATCTTGAATAAGAATTCAACTTCTTTATCAGATAAGGAAGATGTCGGTTCATCAAAGATAATTACTTTCGCGTTATGAGATACAGCTTTTGCAATTTCTACACACTGCATCTGTCCAATTGATAATGTACCTAATAATGCTGTTGGATCAAAGTCCAATCCTAACTGAGCCAACCATCTCTTTGTCTCTTCATTCATTGTCTTGTGATCAATGACCTGAAGTGGTCCATATTTGTGTACCGGGAAACGTCCAAGATACATATTCTCTGCAATAGACCTTGCAGGTACAGGCTGTAATTCCTGATGTACCATTGCAATACCTTTTTCCATTGCATCATCAGGATCTTTGATTTCTACTTTTTCTCCATCGATGTAAATTTCACCAGCATCCATATGATAGATACCGAATAAACATTTCATCAATGTTGATTTACCTGCACCATTTTCACCCATTAATGCGAGTACTGATCCAGGTCGTAGAGACAGCTGTACGTTATCAAGTGCCTTAACGCCAGGGAACGACTTGGATACGCCCTTGAGTTCAAGTTTGTATTCCGCCATTTTATCCTCCGTAATTTTTCACTTTACTCCGTGAATTGATAGAATTTTTTAAATCATTTTAAATAAGATATGAGTGTGGGCACCGATATGAGCACCCACACTCATGAGAATCAATGCTTAAGTTTTTAAATTATAAGCCTAAGGATTTCTTGATGTCAGCGATGTTGTCCTTTGTTACCTTAACATAGTCCTTAACATACTTGTAGTCAACATCCTTGCCATCGAGGTAGTCCATAGCAGCATCAGCAGCACCATGAGACTGAGCGATGTGGTCATTTAATACTGTACCTGTCATTTCGCCAGCTTCAACCTTATCCAAAGCATCAGCTAATGCGTCAACACCAACTAAGTAGATATCCTTGCCAACTGTCTTGCCAGCAGCCTTGATAGCTTCAAGAGCACCTAATGCCATAGCATCGTTGTTGCAGAATACAACTTCTGCTTCTGGATACTTAGATAGAGCGTTCTGAACCTTTTCCTGAGCCTGTGCCTGATCCCAGTTAGCAACTTCGTCATCGAGTTCCTTAACCTTTGTTCCAGCATCTGTTAAAGCCTTAACAGAATATTCTGTTCTGTACTGAGCATCTACGTTTTCTGGGTCACCTTCGATCATGATGTATGAAACAACACCATCACCATTGATATCACCCTTTGTTTCTGTTTCAAGAATGAGTTCACCCTGGTATGTACCGGACTGTCTAGCATCAGCACCTACGTATGTAACCTTGAGGCCTTCATCCTTCCATCTCTTCTGTTCTTCTTCATCTGGTTCACGGTTGATGTAAACGAGTGGGATATCAGCAGAAGTTACCTTATCAGTAATTGTTGGAGCTGAAGAAGAGTTAACTGGGTTAACAATCATAACATCTACACCCTGTGTAATGAAGTTATCGATCTGAGCTGTCTGAGTAGCCTGGTCGTTAGCACCATCTGTAATTGTGATGTTGCTCTTGTCGAATCCCTTGCTTACTAAGTAGTCTTCGAGTTCAGTTCTGAATAATGTCATAAAGTTATCATTGAACTGATAAATTGCGATACCGACTTTCTTGTCAGCATAAGCGCCACCTGTAGTAGCGGATCCACCTGCTGAAGCAGCTGGTTTGCTAGAGCAAGCACCTAAACCTAATGCCATTGTTCCAGCGAGTAAAACTTTTGAAAACTTGTTCATGGAATAATATTCCCTCCTATTAACTTGTGTGAGGTGTTTTCTGTTCCTCACTTGATACTAGTATTTTAGGAAAACGCTTACAATATTTAAATAGAAATTTTTTTGATGGTTCTATAAATTTTTTATGTGAAAATCATGTGAAAGAATTCTCAATTTCATGTTTACTTTGTCATGTTATACTTAAAATGAAATTTAGAAAGGAAAGAAACATGGATATTCAATTTCGTGGAAATACGCTTTCTGGTGATCCTGCAAAGCATATTTCATACGCTGTTTTTATTAATCAGCAAAACAAAACATTATATGTTGGCTGTACAAAATATACATATGTCAAAAAAGGAATTTATCCAAATGACACCATTACATTTATTGGTGCAACAAATCCAGACACTTCTTCATTCATCAATCCATCACATTTAAAGAACTATTCCTTCTCTCATTTTATGTTTACTGATTCCAAAACAAAATTTCGTACAAATGAAGTCTTTTCCAAAAGTCGAGGAATGACATTTGAAATTCCAGTTACATTGCAGCCAAGACTCGCCGCATCCAATGAGGCAATTCATCATTATCAGAATGCTTTACAATGCTATGAAAAAGCAAATACCATCTATCAAAAAGATTTTGATGATACATCTTTTGCCACAAATATGAGAAGTACAGTAGATCAGCTCACAAAATCACTTGTCGAATATTATCAGCTGAATGAAAACTATCAAATCTTTATCAATACACAAAAAATTTCATCTGATACTTTATACAACCGCATTTCATTTCTACACGCACAAAACTACATCACTTCTTCCCAGCGTTCCCTCTTTCATGACATCCGTTTAAACTGTAACAATGCTTCTCATGGAGAAAGCGTACATATTTCTAAAACAATCGCAAAAACATGGCTGGATAGAATGGATATGACATTACAAAGCTATCAAAGAGATTTCACAAAGCAAGAAAAATCCATTGATAAAAAGAATTTGTTCTTGTTTCTCTTATTTGCGATACTTCTAATTGCACTTACAATATATCTCATCATGCATCTATAGAAAAAGTAGAGACTCGCTCTACTTTTCTTTTATCGGTAAACGTGTTTCATACGCATCCACACCCCACCAACAGTGATAGATGAAATCAATACACATACTTCTAAGAATATTTTAGATTGATCTTCTGTATTGACAGTTTCATTTGGCTTGTCTTCTACCTGAATGACAAGTGGTTCAAGAAATGTGTAGTTCTCTGGATATACAACATCAAATTTTGTTTGATTTAATTGATACCCCTGTGGTGCTTTTGTTTCCTGGATGTAATAACCATCATCATATGGAATTTCAAACTGCACTGTACCAGAATCATCTGTTGTCAGAATACAATCGTTTCCATCCTTATCTTTTACAATCTGATGATCCTTATCATACAGCGTAAACGTTGCACCTTTAAGCAATGTATCTTTAGCAGAAGCATCTTTTTTCACCACTTTGATACGAACATCTTTTTTCATATCCATCGCCTGAATAAACTGCACATTTTCTTTTGTGCCAGTTACATAAAATGCAATATCTTCCATCATTGCATAACCAAATGGAGATTCTACTTCTCTTAAGATATACCAGTATTTCTTTGTTTCATCACTGCCTTTGACATAAGAAGAAATATCATGTTGCCTTCCATCTGTCATAAATGCATATACAGGTTCTACACCTTCTAATGCATAAACTTCACCATTTTCATTCTCTTCTGCTTCTAGAATCTCTAGCTTTGCATTTACAACACCATTCCCATACTGATCCACTTTATTCACAAACACACCTGTTGTTTCATCGACCATAGTAATTGTGATACATGCTGCATCATTATTAACTTTTGGTACAACAAACGTTAGATTTGCTGCCTGAAAAACACCTGCGACGATTTCTTCTTCAATCAGTTCATATGTATGACCAGTCTTTAATACTTTATCTAAAATAAATGGCTTTTCTGTTGTAATACCATCATTTTCTAATGGAATTTCTTCCTGATCTGTACGATCAAACAGTTTCAATTTCACACCACTGACGATATTTCCATTTTCATCTACTTTTTTAATTTTGTACATGACTGGCGCATCTTTCATTTCAATCTGCTGCACAAGTTTTCCTTGATTGACAGTAAATGAAATATCTGTTGTCTGGTAGTAGCCTAATGGAGAAAGGTCTTCTCGTAAAGTATATGTTCCATTTTCTTTCAGCCCTTCGATTGTATGTGGCTGATCTTTAGAAATCCATGTATCTATAACATTCTCATTTTCATCCAGTACACTTAATTGTGCATCTTCTAATTCCTCATCATTTGTAATATCTTTTTTAGAAATGCTGACTTTTGTTACGTCATTTGTAATCTTGTATGTATTTGTAGATTCTCCTTGAATAACTGTACGCACATCATCCTTCTCTATGGAACGATCTGTTACTTCTCCTAAATGTAATGGAAGTGTTGTCTGTTCTTCAATGTAATGATCAAACATAGACTGTTCAATTGTGATATCCCATACACGGTTTTCATTCACAAAACCATCTGGAACTGTCGTTTCTTTTAAATAGTATTCCCCAAGCGGCAAGGAAGTGAAAGCAAAATTTCCTGAAGTATCTGGATATGTTTCTTCAATGGATGCATATGGCTGATTGATGTCTGTTGTCAATCGTTTTGCCTTTTCATCTTTTCTAACAATCAATGCACCAGTATCACTCGAATAAATGTCATTCTTTGCATACAGTGTAAAACCAAACTGTGTTAAATCATCATGAATCAAAGATGTATCTGCATTTTCATAATGTATGATTTCTTTATTAAAGAAGACATCACCTTTTAATCTTGTATTTTTAAATTCAATTTCAATGATATTCTGTTTCGCATCATTCATACGTGTAATGGATTCCTGTCGAATTGTAAAAGGTAATGGAGAAGATGTGATATAGCCATCACTTGTAACAACTTCTTCCAATTGATATTCTCCTGGATATAACTCTACAGGTAAGCTCGTACAGCTATCTACATTGTCTTTTTTATTGTTATTCACACCATAGAAAACACCTTCTTCAAGTTTATCATTCGATAAAGCCATTGTTTTAGAAGCTGTCATAAATACATCTACATTTGTTTTTTCACTATTTTCTCCAAGTGTCTGTACAACATATCCATTCACTAAACGTGTGGATAAAGATGTATCTTTCGTCGTGGAATGCGATACATCATTACCATTCATATCTTTTAACATATGGATTTTAAATGCAGATGAAGTGAATGTAACTCTTTCATTTGTATCTGCATCTTTCTTGAAGATCTTTAACACATATCCCTTAACATTATTTGTTGCATAGAATTGCAATGTTGGCTGATGTTCTTGTGTAATTGAAAATTCCTGAACATCTTCAATGATTTTCATTTCATTTGCGGAAGAAACCTGTACAAGATAATAGTCACCATAGGCAAGCATCTTTGTTTTTGCACAGCCATTCACATCTGTAGTAATCTGATCATATTCTTTGTCTGCATATCCATTCACAAAATGATTTGATGCATCATATCCGCTCCATGTATTTGCTTTATCATATGCATCCAGAACAATTTGACGATCTACTTCTCTGCCATTGGCTTCCTGTAAAACATATTTTTTCAATACAACATCAAATACAGCACCTTGTTCCGGTTTTGTAAAAGAAGAAGACTGGTTAGAATTCTGTGTTTTCACAATCTGAATATCACCTTCATACACTTTTTCTATTGCTTCTAGATATTTCTTTTCTTTATCTTCTGTAATAGAAAAATCAATTGTGACTGGCTGTTCTCCATCCAGTTTTGAATATCCAACTGGTGACTTTGTTTCAACAAGCCTGTAATTTCCATACGCTAAATATGTTTCGTTTGGTGTAGAATAATATCCTTTTTCATCCAGCTGAATATGATCAACTGGTGTTGTGAAAGATGTCATGAATTCGCTGCCATCGCCGATCCCATCTCCGTCATGATCAATCATCATAGAAGCACCTTCACTTCCATTGCCTAAATAAAATAAATCAAATTCAGCATATGCAAATGTTGCGTCACCCAAAGAGCGAATTGGCTGAAGCGGATCAGCAGATAAATCTTTGTCTTTCTTCTGCAGCTCATAGCTTCCACGCTTTACAAGTTCCTCTTTTTCATACATGCCTTGTGAATATCGATTTCCAGCTTTCATCACAATGGAATCACCTTCACGATCAACAATAAAGATTAACTGTTCCTGACTGCCTACACGAACACCATTCTCAAAATATCCACCTTCCATCGTATAGTCACTTGCAGCTTTCGTCTCACGAATGACATATGTTCCCATTGGCAAGACTGGTTCTGCTTGTGCATTGCGAATATATGCTCCTTCTACAAGATGTGCATCATCCATTCTCGCAACATACTTCACACCACTTTCATCATATTCAGCAAGTGTTTTGATTGTAAATGTATTTGTTGCTGTGCTATTGATATCAAAAGAATCATAGTATGTAATCGTAAAATGTGTTTCTGCCATCGAAGCAGCATTCTTCTTGCCTTCCTGATCAATCTTGCTGATTTCAATTGATCCATTCGCATACATTGGCTCATCTTTGAATTCATCATATGCACTTCCATCCTGTATCATCACTGTATGAATGGATGCATCTGAAATTCTGAAGTTTTCTGGTGCAGAGATTTCCTTTACATACAATGTATTCACATCATTAGACACCGTTGCTTCTCCTCTAGCATGTCCAGAAGCATCACTAGTCAATGTATCAATACGACTCGCTTCATTGCAGTCACTGTTCGTATATACCCCAAATACAGCACCTGCAAGTGAATATTGTGCTGTAGCAGAAACAAGTGGATCAGTAGAAATCTTTACAATTTCATACTGAACCTTCTTATTTAAATGTATTCGATATACTGCACTGATTGGATACGAACCTGTAGTCGAAGAAGCGGAAGTTTTATATGTTACGTAATTTGCAAATCCACGATAGTTTGCAGTTGCTCCTTTTCCATTCGAACCAAAATCAAATGTCTGTCCATTTCCACAATACACATTCATATGGCCCTTTTCTCCCATTTGACCATACACAATAATGTCACCCGGTTCTAATACACTCACATCCACAATTCCAGATGCAATCTGTTCCATATTCGTAAAATGTGTTGCCAATTCATACGGATAGACAGTATTTAGATACTCTCTGCACTCACCAAAATACTTATATGGATCTCCATTTACATTTCGGATTGCTTTTGACACAATTGCAAGCGTGCCTGACGTACAGTCTAAACCTATGTTATACAATTCTTCACTGCTGTTGCTTGTTAAAATCTGATCAAAATATTGACCTCCCTGATAAGAATAATGAAATGTATTTCCAATGTTTCCACCAATGATGTCATTGATTGCCTGATTCACATCCAGTCCATCTGCATGTACTTCAAACATTGAAAAAACAGGCATTGTAAATGCAATAAAAAATGATAAAAGAAACTGAAGACAACGATAGATTTTTCTTTTCATGCGCGCACTCCCTTTTCAGTTTTATTTAAAATGCAAATAACAGAATTCTTATAAGCTGCATCAATTTCTTCATTCGTATGAAAATGCGTCATCTGTTCTTTAATCGTATTTGCAACAAGAGAGCCATACTCTTTTTCCATCAGTTTAAAGACATGATTCACATGATTTGTATGTGCTTCAAGAAAACGATATTTCTTTAATGGATCATAGCGTGAACAGTTGTCGTTGTAATGTGTGTTGGAAGTATTTACTTTTACAAATCGCTTTTCCAGCTGTAAAAGAGCTTCCTTCTCATACAGATATCTCCTGCATTCTTCTTCAAATTTTTTAAATTTCAATTCATCGGTTTTCATATATACCACCTTCCTTCACTATTCTTATTCACAGATTTTTTAAGAATTCCCTGAAAAAAGGTCAAAAAAAACCGATATTTTTCATATCGGCTTTGTTTTCTATTGAAACTATTTACAATTATAGTTCTTTACCAGTCAATAACTGATAAGCTTCCAGATACTTGGCAATTGTCTTATCAATCACTTCCTGAGGAAGATTGTAGTCACTGTCTGGATTTGCCTTTAACCAGTCTCTTACGAACTGTTTATCGAAAGATGGCTGAGAATGACCAGCTTCATATCCTTCCAGTGGCCAGAATCTAGAAGAGTCTGGTGTAAGCATTTCATCACCTAAAACGATTTCACCATCTTCATTGACACCAAATTCAAACTTTGTATCAGCAATGATAATACCTCTAGATAAAGCATATTCAGCACACTTATTATAAAGTGTTAATGTATAGTCTCTAATCTTTTCAGCATATTCTTTACCATGTGAAGGGAAAGCTTTTTCCAATACATCAATGGATTGTTCAAAAGAAATATTTTCATCATGATCACCAATTTCTGCCTTTGTACTTGGTGTATAGATTGCCTGTGGAAGCTTTTCGCTTTCTTTTAGACCAGCAGGTAATTCAATACCACAAACTTTACCAGTCTTCTGATAGCTTGCCCAGCCAGAACCTGTAATATAACCACGAACGATGCACTCAACTGGAATCATATTGAGTTTTTTACATAGCATGGAATTACCTGTGAATTCAGGCTTTCTGAAGTATTCAGGCATGTCATTTACATCTGTAGAAATCATGTGGTTAGGCATGATATCTTTTGTGTACTCAAACCAGAATTTAGACATCTGTGTCAATACAGTTCCCTTTTTTGTAATCTGATTCTTCAAGATAACATCGAAGGCAGAAATACGATCTGTCGCTACCATGATCAACGCATCATCGACATCGTAAATCTCGCGTACTTTACCTTCTTTAATTGGTGCATAATCTTTCATTTATGTTGTCCTCCATATTTAGCACATGTAAAGTATACGCTTCATGAAAAGAAAAAGAAAGAAACACTTCTTTCTTAATCAGTAAATAGAGGAACTAGAAGAACCTGGCAATGTTGTTTGAGATGCACGTTCTGTTAATTCAACATCCACAGTCTTCTCTTCTCCATCTCTTTCAACACTGACTTTCACTGTATCTCCGACTTTTTTTGTACCAATATAGCTTACAATATCATTATATGTACTGTATTTATTACCATCGATGCCAACGATCTTGTCATTGATTTTCAAGCCAGCACTTTCAGCATTGGAATTAGAAGAGAAACCAGCAATATAGACACCATCACTTGTCTCTTTAACTTTTACACCTAATGCTGCCTGGTTTGTATTTTCAATTTGAGCATTGCCACTTTCTTCATTTGATGAACCATCACCAAATCCAGGAATCATTGAAAAGTCATTTCCATTATTATCACTGTAGTTATATTGAATGTCATTATTTGTTTTCTGACGATCTACATAATTGGCAAATAGACCTCCACCAAATCCACACAAGCCTGAAAGCACACAACAAAGTGCATATTTTCCAATTGTTTTCCAAGGAAATGGTTTTTTCTTTCTTTCAACATATATCACTTTTGGCTGTTCTGTCTGTTCATTTTTTATTTCATTCATATTCTGTACCTTCTTTCTTGATGCACCTATAGAGTATACAACGTATGTGAATATTAAATGAATATTACAAGAACATAATGGGAAATCTATGATAAAGTAGTATTCATGAAAACGATATTATTTGATTTAGACGGAACATTAACAGAATCCGGAATTGGTATTACACGATCTGCAGCCTATGCATTAGATCAATTAGGAATCCCTCACCCTGCACCTGAAGAGCTTTCAGTATTTGTTGGTCCGCCTCTTAGAAAAACATTTCCTGAATTTGGTGTAAAAGAAGAAGATGTTGATCAGGCAATTCAAATCTTCCGCTCTCGCTATACGACGATTGGTAAATTTGAGAATCAGCCATATGAAGGTATTGAACAAATTCTGAAGGATTTAAAAGAAAATGGATTTCATTTATTTGTTGCAACTAGTAAACCAGAAAACATTGCAAAGGAAATTCTGGAACATTTCCATCTCAGCCAGTACTTTGAAGAAATTGCAGGTGCTTCTTTAGATGCTTCTAGAGAAAATAAAAGTGCGGTCATTGCCTATTTACTAGAAAAACAAGATGTAAAAGATGCCATTATGATTGGGGATACAGATTTTGATGTACTTGGTGCAAAAGAACATGCAATACCTTGTATTGGTGTCAATTGGGGATATGGAAACAAACAATCCATGATTAAAGCAGGTGCAGTCACAGTTGTTGATACTGTTGAACAATTGGGAGAATACTTAAAAAAGAATGCCTAGGCATTCTTTTTGATATATGCATTCATATAATAAACAATGTTTTCTTTTGGAATCAGAACAACTTCTTCATTCTTTTTATAATTCAATGTAATTCCACCAAATGTATCTTCTTGAAAAATTGGATCTAATAATGCTTTGATGTTCAATGTATAAGCACGAGCGGAACAACATTGATCAAACTTTTTCTTTGAAGTATAGACATGAAAGTAAAAACGATCATCCATTTCTACCTGCATATGTCCTGGATCAATCGATCCATCTTCAAGTGGTTCACCATAAATAATAATTTCATTATCATGAATGATTGCCTGAAGTAATTCATTCATCATTTTCTTTTCATTTTCTTCAGATGCATCTTCTAAATATACGTGTGCTGCTTCTTCTAATTTTAATAATTCCTGCATGTTTTACCTCATCTTGAAAATAATTCTATCAGATATTTAAAATCTTTGTTATAATGGTTCACGTTGTTAACCAACAAAGGAGAGTATATATGAATATTCGTATTATTACAGAATCATCCTCTGATATTGAACAGAGTATGGCAAAAGAATTAGATATTACAGTTTTACCAATTCATTTACATATTGGTAATGAAGATTATATTGATGGTTTTACGTTAAGTAAATCACGCTTCTATGAGCTATTGATTGAAGGAGATGCACTGCCAAAAACATCACAGATCACACCATATGAATATGAACAAGCAACAGATACAGATGATGAATGTATTATCATCACAATTGCATCAGAACTAAGTGGATGCTATCGCAATGCATGCTTTGCTTCAGAAGGAAAGAACAATGTCCATGTCATTGATTCAAGAAGTGCATGTTTAGGACAAGGTCTTCTTGTTAAGCGTGCAGTACAGTTAAGAGATGAAGGAAAGACATGTCAGGAAATTGTTGATACCTTAGAAAAAGAAAAGAGCCATGTACGTATCATCGCATTGATGAATACACTGGAATATCTAAAAAAAGGTGGGAGAATTTCTGCAGTTGCGTATGCGGCAGGTTCTCTTCTTGGTATCAAACCTGTTATTTCTATTGAAGATGGTCAAATCATTACCGTAGGAAAAGCAAGAGGATCTAGAAGTGGAAATAATATGCTTGTCAGCCAGATTGATAAATATGGCGGTATTGATTTCTCACGACCATTTGCTTTAGGCTATTCAGGTCTTTCTTCAGCTAAACTAGACAAATACATCAAAGATTCTTCTGCATTATATGAAGGAAAAACAGATAACCTTCCAATTACACAAATTGGACCAACCATTGGTACATATGCTGGTGAAGATGCGATCGCACTTGCATGGTTCGATAATCAAAAATAAAAGAAAGCATCATACGCTTTCTTTCAGTCTTCGATAAATATCCTTATATTCTGCATCATCCATTTGATAAGAAATTCTCGCAAATGCTTCTAACACCAAAGAAGCATTTTTTGTCTGGAAACAAAGATCAAATGATTTCTTCATGAAGGAATCTTCTTTCATTTCTACAAAGATATCATCTGTATTTCCACACCTCGATTGACACAATTTACATCCAGGAGAAATCTTATCTTTCTCTTCATGAATCAAAGCAATCAATTGCTGAGGATCATTTTCACTATGCAGAACATCCATCAAAATCTTTTCCGTATCCGGTGTTTTTGTATTTGCAGCACACACTCTAGCAAGTCCAAAACACGCCGCAATGACAATTTGATTCATGATTACTTCTGAGGAACAAGACCCTGGTTCATAGAAACTGGTCTTGTTTTTCTGACTCTGCCAATCTTGAAGATGCCGGAAGTTGTAATAGAGATTTCATTTGCGCGTCCAGGGTATTTTTCCTGATTGTTTTCTCTCACATATGCTTTTCCCTGAATCAGTACACGATCACCTTCTTCTAAACCGTATACCTCATCTGCTCTCCAGTCTTTTGCAGTAAAGGAAACAATATCTCTAGAACCTTCTCCATTGGATTCATGACGGTAGTCTCTACAATTCAATTCTCTTAATAATGTAGAGATCTTGCGATCCTGGTTGTAGATAGAAAGTCTTCCAAATGCCATCTTCTGATTTTGATTTTCACCTAAATCTGTACGAATATGAACAATACCTTCTTCTTCAATCGTTCCAATCATTGTTACATAGTAACAAACGATTTTCTGTTCCGCATCACGAATCGTTTCAAACGCAAAATAATCTTTATGTCTTTCTGCCATTATTTATCTCCTTTATCATTCATTGCGATGTTTGCCATTTTCATCGCTCCCTGCTGTGTTTGACAGCCCGCTAAAAATCCAGAAGGATGACAGAAGATTGCATCTTCTACCCCACTGCATTTCTGTAATTCTTCTTTTCTAAGACCATACCATTCCTTTGGAAGTGGATGTCTATAAGATGTACGATCTGATGGATCATCTAACACACATTGAATATTCCAGCCGCCTCTTAAAGCAGGTGAAATCACATACCATAGATCTTCCGCCTTTGGATTGCTATTTGATTGTGAAGTAACAACACCCTGCCATGGTGCAAAGTGTTCAAGAATCATTAGATGTCCTGCAGAATAATCAATATGCTGAAGGATATAATCCCTTCCATCCAGCGCATCCATAATAGAATCCAGACGATTCAAAAATACATCCTGTGCAAAAGACATTGCATCCATAAATGCTTCATATGGATCTCTGTCACTTTCCCAGCTAGGATTAAAATCTTTAATCACTTGTGAAATCGTAAATTCCGTCTGTGAAATATGCTGAATTGCTGATTTCTGCTTATCAAGAATATTTGGCATCGATTCCATTGTATTCATAATATAGTCAAAACCATTATCATTTGCATCAATGCCAAGAACAAGAGATTTCTCCATCTTTGTATAAACAGAATCATAATATCTTTCTGGACAATTCTGTGTCTCTAAGATATCACGATAATATTTTCTCCAGACAAGTCCACAAGCTGCATATGGTACATCTGTTCCAGGATGTGTCTCATTTCTTTGTTTACATTCTTCCGTATGGTGGTCTAATTCTCCTCCACCAATATCAAAGATGATCCAGTTTTCTTTATCTTCAGGGACATCATCATCCCCGCCTCTTACAATATTGACATCATCACTCAGCAATGAAAGCATTGCTGCAGCAAATACGTCATCCGCATGGAATAATCCATTATGCGTAAATAGATTTAATTTATCAGGCATACAGGTGTTCTCCTAATCCAAAATGTATTATACAAAAAAAAGTTCATGAGTAAAGAGAAAACGGGATGATATATCCCGATTTTTCGTTAAAGTTCAATTGTACCTGTAATTTGAGATTCTGTAGGAACACAGATAATTACATTTGTTCCTGCTCTTTCAATCTTACCGTGCAAAGCATAAACTGTACCAGTTAAGAAATCGATAAATCGTTGTGCTGTTGCACGATCTAAGCGATGTAAATTCAAAACTACAGTATTTCCAGCAAGAAGTGCATCTGCACTGTTTCTTGCTTCTTCGAATGTTCTTGGTTCATAAAGATTGTAATCCATGAGTATTCTCCTTATTTTTACTCGTTTATTGTATCACTATTTTACAGTGTTTACTTTCACTTTTTCTTTTCAGCATGATACTTTTTACCAATCATGTCGTAATATTTCTTTAATTTACCTTCATAGGCAACATCACTCATCTCAAATAGTGAAACATTTTTGATTTTATCTGGTAAATATTGCTGTGGAACAAAATGATTTGGATAATCATGTGCATATTTATAGCCAACACCACGATCTAGTTTCGCTGCACTTTTATAATGTGCATCTTTTAGATATGAAGGTATTTCAAGATTACCTGTTTCCTGTACAAGCTCCATTGCTTTAAAGATACCTGCACTTGCAGCATTTGACTTAGGTGCACATGCAACATAGCACGCAGCATTTGCCAGTATGATCTGACTTTCTGGCATGCCGACTCTTTCTACCGCTAAAGCTGCGTTCACTGCGACTTCCAGTGCTCTAGGATCTGCAACGCCACACTCTTCACTCGCAGCAATCATGATTCTTCTTGCAATAAAACGAATGTCTTCTCCAGCCGTTAACATTCTAGCCAAATAATACAGCGTTGCATCTGGATCAGATCCACGCATGCTTTTGATAAAGGCAGAAATCGTATCATAATGATTATCACCTGTTTTATCATAGCGAATCGCACGCTTCTGGATGCATTCTTCAGCCACTTCTAAACTAATATGAACATTCCCATCTTCATTTGGATCTGTCGTAATAGATGCCAGTTCTAATGCATTTAATACCGTTCTAGCATCTCCATCTGCACTGTCTGCCAAAAATGCTTTTGCATCTTCATCAATTGTGACATTATACATGCCAATCCCTTTAATAGGATCATCCACTGCCTTTTGGATAAGATCCATAAGATCTTGTTTGCTAAGTGGCTTTAATTCAAAGATTCTGCTTCTGCTTAAAAGAGCGCCATTGACTTCAAAATATGGATTCTCTGTTGTAGCACCAATTAAAGTTACAGTACCATCTTCAACATATGGCAGCAAGAAATCCTGTTGTGCCTTATTAAAACGATGAATTTCATCAATAAACAAAATTGTTTTCTTAGAATATTGTGCAAAATTCTCTTTTGCTTTTTCAACAATCAATTCAAGATCTTTCTTTCCAGCAATCGTCGCATTGACCTGTTCAAAATCAGCGCTGGTTGAATTAGCAATCACTTTTGCAAGTGTTGTCTTTCCTGTTCCTGGAGGACCATAAAAAATGATAGAGCTGATCTGATCTGCTTTGATTGCACGATACAGCAGTTTATCTTTTCCAATGATGTGTTTTTGGCCAATTACTTCATCCAGTGTTGCTGGACGCATACGTGCAGCGAGTGGTTCATCTTTTTTTCTTTCTTGTTCACTTGAAACTTCAAATAGATCTGACATGCATTTATTTTATCAAATCCTGAAATATAAAAAAAGCAGTTTACTCAAATGAGTAAAACCACTTTCTTTTCTATTATTGTGCAGCAGATGCACCAGCAATGTGACCAAATGTGAAGATATCAGCAACAGCATTACCACCTAGTCTATTACCAGCATGGATACCACCTGTAACTTCACCTGCAGCCCACAAGCCATCAATTGCATTGCCACTTTCATCTAACACTTCAGCATTTGTATTAATCTGAACACCACCCATTGTATGATGGATAGATGCTTTTCTTGGAGAGATTACAAATCCTGCATCTGGATTATTTTCAATTGCATCAATATCAATTGCCCCAGCAAGCACTTCTTTTCCAAAGTCATCATCTTTCTGATTCGCTACATATGTGTTGTACTTTTCAATTGTTGCACGTAATGCTTCTTCAGAGAAAGCTGGAGCAGCTCCACCAGCACTTGTCTTAGAATTTTCAGCTAATTCCTTTAATGTTGAACCATACCATACATGTCCATTATCAACCATAGACTGTACTGTTGTTCCAAATAAACTGTCTTCTAAAGTTGCACCCTGTAATTCACCATTTTCATTTACATCCTTACCAGCGTAAATAATATAGAAGATTCCATTGTCTAATGCTAAAGAAGCCTTAGCAAGTACATCACGTTCAGCATATTCATTTACAAAACGATTACCTTCGCCATCAATCCAAATCTGCTGAGAAGCATCACCCCAGATACCATCTGTCATTGTACCCTTGATAGGAGAAGAAGAAGGCATGAGCTGTACAACATCCAGTCCAACTGTACCAGCACCGATTTCCTGTGCCATAACAATACCATCACCTGTATTTGTACCAACGTTTGTTGTTAATGTATGATCTGTTAAATCATCACCCCAGTAGTTGTCATATTCCTTAACCATCTTAGGATTTGCACCATAACCACCAGATGTTAAGATAACACCCTTCTTTGTATTAACAGTAACCTTTGTACCATCTGCCTTTTCACAGTTTGCACCAACAACTTTACCATTTTCATCTGTAATCAATGACTTTGCGGCAACTTCTGTATAGAGCTTAACGCCTTCTTTTTCAGCAGCCTTTTTTAAAGTATCGATGAGTGGTGTAGAAGTCATGAACTTATGTGTTCTAGGCCACATTGCACCAAGAACTGTGAATAAAGATTCACCAGCACCCTTGCCATACTGACCTTCAACATTTAATGAATCAACGCACCATTCATATGTTCCAAGTGCATTTTCAGCAAGTGTTCTAGCAAGATCGATATCACTGGCAACCCACTTGCCATCGTTCATCTGTCTTAAACCACCTGTATAGATGTGCCACATATGTAATTCAACAGAATCATATCCAGGCATATCCTTACCAACAGTCTTACCTTCATTTTCAGCATAGAATTTCTTAATATCAGCCTGCAAGTCAGCTAATACTTCTTTCCATTCAGGGAATGCATCAAAGTGTAGTTTTTCATCAGATGCCTTGAGTGCTAAATAGCCATCTAATGTTGTTTTCTGTGCTTCTGTTAAAATTGTTTCAGCCTGTGCATCGTCATCATTCGCATTGAATGCACCACCCTGCATTAATGTATTACCACCAGCAACAGAGCTCTTTTCAATCATGATAACTTCAGCACCTTCTTGTGCGGCAGTAGTAGCTGCAGAAAAGCCTGCACCACCAGCACCTACAACTAACAAGTCTGTATCCCAGACTTCGTCTTTACCTGCTTCAGCATGATATGCGTTTGCTTCGAGCTTGTCCATATCAAGACCAGCAGCCTTTGCAGCTTCACTAGCTGCACGCATAATCGCATTGGATGCAAATGTTGCACCAGTAACTGTGTCTAAAGTTGTTGTCTGATGCTCAACGATCTGTTGTGGAATTCTTTCCATTGCTACACTGGCAACGGATGGTGTTTCTGAAATTTCAGTTAATTCCACGTTTGTGATCTTTCCACCATCAACAGATAAAGTGACTGTTACTGGACCTTGCATACCTGTAGAAGAACCAGTAAAAGTCTTTCCAGAAGCGTTTGCAGTAGAACCTGCAGAACTTGCACATCCAGCCAGCATTAAAGATGCAGCTAAAAGTGCTGTAAAAGATTTTTTCATTATTTTTCCCCCTCTTTCGAGGAATGTATTATACAGTATTTCTTGCCTTCTTGTAAATATTTTCACAATCAAAAATCAAATTTGGAACTTTATTCCAAATTTACTGAAAGAGCAAAAAAATTCTTTACAAATATACAATTCTCATTTAACAGATTCGGGATCCATTTCCACTGGATGCAGTTTACGATCTAGCCATAACGTCAAAGAAAAGTATTTATATGCTTCATAATAATGATCAACATTTTCAAGAAATTCCATATCAACGTTATCCATTAATTCCTGATTATTTTCAAAATCTCTGCATCCACACTTTGTACAGAGAATATCTCCATCATACAGAATATTGTCATAATATGCTGGATATGCGATATCATGCTGAATATCACCACCTGCTTCACGAATTATCTGACATAATTCTTCACTGGGATATAGCTGAATTCTTTCTCTTCTATAATGATGCTTCCATGGAATGTGAATTCTGAAAAATATTAACTGATCAATATATAAAGAAATGTGTGAAATCAAATTTTCTATCGTTTTCTGCATACATTTACTTTATCATGTCCTACGCAATAAAAACAAAAAAAGCACCTATAAATGATGCTTTAGTTTAATGTTTGAATAATTCACATAAAAATACAACATAATAAAGAAGCCAGTAAAATTTTAAAGAGATTACTTTAATCTGTAATAATACGTGTTTTTTCCCTTGCCTTCTTTTTTTATTTCTCCTAATGAAATAAGATTTCTAAACGCTTTTTCTATTGAGCTATTGCTAAGTGTTAGGCAAAGTTCCCGAATATCCTGCTTATTAAAACGACCTATTTTATACATACTTGCTTTTCTTACCATTTCAAGAGCAGAAAGTTTAGTTTCAACGAGGGAAAAACGATCCTCAAAATTTTTGTAGGCTGCAAGAATGGTTCCAAGTAAATATTTAATGAAAGGAACAACATCCTCAGTTCCCTCATGCCATCCATGTTGTGCTTGAGAAAGTGCACTATAATACAAATCTTTATTCTTAGCAATTTTTGCTTCCAAGGAAATGTATTTTCCAACATAAAAACCATTTCTATATAGAAGTAACGTGGTAAGAAGACGACTCATTCTGCCGTTACCATCATTAAATGGGTGGATACACAAAAAATCATGAATAAAGACAGGAATAACAATTAGAGGTTCTACCTCCATATTTCCAATTACACGATTATACTCCTCACAGATTTTGTTCAAGGCTTCCGGTGTTTCAAAAGGTGCAAGAGGAGTAAATAAGGTTTCTACATGTCCATCCGGATACGTTGCACTGATATAATTTTGTACACTTTTAGTTCTACCACCCATAGGGTTATTCATATGGCTATATAAAACCTTGTGAAGCTGCAATATATAGTTTTGAGAAATAGGAATAGCATCAAAATTTTCATGAATAATATTAAGCACATCGCGATAACCGGCAATTTCCTGTTCATCACGATTTTTCGGAGTTGTCTTTTCTTCTACAAGTTGTTTGATACGAGTGCTTGTAGTGATAATGCCTTCAATAGCATTCGATGCCTCGGTGCTTTGTATTTTTGCTATTTCTACAAGCTTCTTTAATTCCTGAGGTTTTTGCTTAAGGTACATTTCTTGTTTTCCAGCTTCCTTATAAATAGCAGCAATTAATCCAAGAATATCAGAGTCCCATTTTTGATTTTTAATTTCAGAATAATTAAAGTTCCTCATTCCCTTATCCCTTCTTCGATTCCCTTATAATATAGTCAAAAATAAGGGAAAAGACAATACATTAAGGGAAAAATTCCTTAATAGCTCTAAGATTAAAAACTTCAATTTTATTCATCCCATCAAGAACATCTTCTTCGACAATATTGAATACATCCGAAAACTAGACGCTTCCGGAAAAACTCGTCCTTGTATTTTAGATAATGTAGAACGTTTCCTTCTTTGCCATACATGTTATCTTGGTTTTGATCAATTTGAATGTTCTAACTGTGACAACTGGAACATCATTCCACATTCCTGTCATTCAATGTTCTGTAATGCATGTGGTGTTAAATATGCCAAACAACTTGCTGCCAAAGCCACTTCTTTTTGTCTTGGCTGTCCTCAATGTGATCATAAAATCATTGCAAAAAAATAATTCAACAACTAAAAGACAAACACAAAATATTAGCTATTTTCAATAGCCCTTTTTGTCGTTCCTGATAAGCCACAAATTGTGACAATTCGACAGTTTTTCACATGCCACATTTTCCTGTTCCGAAACCAAAATCTTAATATACAAAAAAAGCCTTACAAGAAGGCTTTAGAGTGCGGATAACAGGACTTGAACCTGCATGGGTCTCCCCACTAGAACCTGAAACTAGCGCGTCTGCCAATTCCGCCATATCCGCAAGTGCTAATGTATTATACAAAATTTTTACAAATTAAACAATAAATTTGAGCTTTTAGTCAAAAAAAAGAATGCCAAAAAAAAGAATTTCAGGTGTTATTTCTGAAATTCTCTTTTGTATTACTCTTCAAATAAGTAAGCACCGTTTGTTTCAATGACTTTCTTGTACCAGTAGAATGATTTTTTCTTGTAACGGTTGAATGTGCCATTTCCTTCATCATCACAGTCAACATAGATAAAGCCATATCTCTTAGACATCTGCTTTGTAGATTCAGATACAAGGTCAATACAAGCCCATGATGTATAACCCATTAAATCTACACCATCTTCCACAATTGCATCATACATTGCCTTCATATGTTCTTCATAGTAAGCAATATGAGCATCATCATTGACTGTATAGCTGCCATTGCCATCTTCAACAAGTGTTTCTTTTTCACCTAACCCATTTTCAACAATGAATAATGGTTTTCTATAACGATCATAAAGATCAACCAATGAAATTCTCAATCCAATTGGATCAGACTGCCAGCCCCATTCACTTGCCTTCAAATATGGATTCTTGATTGCTGTTACTGTATTGCCAGCTGTTGTCTGTAAGCCTTCAGTATCCTTAGCTACACAGCTGGAAGAATAGTAAGAGAATGAAATGAAGTCTACAGGATACTTCTTCATAACATCTAAATCTTCTTCTGTCATTACAATATTCAATCCATGATTTCTGAATCTAGCTAACAAATAAGATGGATATTCTCCAAATACCTGTGTATCAGAATAACAGTACGTTGCACGCATTCTCTGCTGTGCTTCGAGCTGATCTTCTGGCTTACATGTATATGGATAATATGTTAGTTTTGTTAACATGCATCCAACCTTAGCTTCCGGATCTTTTTCATGAATATATTTTGTAGCTAATGCTGATGCTACGAACTGATGGTGCATACTCTGGAAAATAACTTCTTCCCAGTTCTTGTCAGCAAAACGATCTTTAATCAATCCGCCTGTTGTGTATGGATGACGAATCATTGAATCAACTTCATTGAATGTCAGCCAGTACTTCACTCTATCGCTATAGCGATCAACAATTGTATAAACATAGTTCATGAAGAAATCAATTGTCTGTCTGTTATACCAGCAATCATATTTCAAGCATAGATTGAGAGGTGGTTCATAATGAGAAATTGTAACGAGTGGTTCAATATTATATTTCTTTAATTCATTAAATACTTCATCATAGAACTTCAAGCCTTCTTCATTAGGTGCAGCATCATCTCCATTTGGATAGATTCTTGACCATGCAATAGACATTCTGAATGTCTTAAATCCCATTTCTGCAAATAAAGCAATATCTTCTTTATAGTGATGATAGAAATCAGAACCATGTCTTTTTGGATAATGCTTTAAATCTTCAGGATGTGCTAAAGCCTCTTCAACATCCTTGCTTAAAACTTCATTCTGTTTTGCATAGTTTGTAACATCAACATCTAAATGGCTTCTAGCACAGTCAGAAACAGACCATCCTTTTCCACCTTCATTCCATCCACCTTCATACTGGTTAGCAGCAGTAGCACCGCCCCAAAGGAACCCTTCAGGAAATACTTTTTTGTCCATATTTTACCTCTTTTAAGAAAGGGCATATTTCTATGCCCTATTTGTTATTTAAATGATACTACATTATTCAGCAGAATTTTCTTGTTCTGCCTGTTTATTTGAAATGAGCACGAATGGTGTATAGATCAAAAATGAGATCAACACAGCCAAGATCTGTGTAATAACAGCACCGAAGCTGCCACCAGAAGCCATGAATGCCATGAGTCCAGGAGGAGTTGTCCAAGGAGCGTTAACTACCATTCTTCCACAGAAACCAATAGATGTCATGAAATAACCAAATGCACTAGTAACAACTGGAGCAATCATGAATGGAATACCCATAATTGGGTTCATAACGATTGGAAGACCGAATGTAACTGGTTCATTGATATTGAATAGTCCACATGGAATAGAAAGCTTTGCGATAGAGCGGTAATCTTCACGCTTAGAGAAAATCAAGATTGCAAGCAGCAGACCACCTGTAATACCTGCACCTGTAACAGTTGCAAAGTTAGACATGAATGGTGTAGAAATAATGTTTGGAATTGCTTCTCCAGCTGCGTATGCTGCTTCATTTTCAGCAAATGCTGCAAGTAACACTGGTTCATAGACAGCCTTGAGTGTCTGTGTTCCATGAATACCGAAGAACCAGAGTAATACTGTACAGAAAATCAAGAACAAGAATCCTGGTAAACCTGTCAAGACATTCTTGAGAGGTGTCTGAATGAAGTTTGTAATTGCCTGGAATAGAGTTACGTTTAATAGTAATTCAAATGCGAAACCAACAGCTGCAATAATGAAAATTGTAATGAATGCTGGGAATAATACCGCAAATGATCTAGCAATATTTGGTGGAACACTATCTGGCATATGAATTTCCAATTTACCGGATTCAACGAGTTTAACATAAATCAATGCAGAGAAGATACCACAAAGCATTGCTACGAAAAGACCCTTTGCACTTGTGTAGTCACTAGATAATACGTTAGCAACAACAACTTCTTCACCACTTTCTAAAGCAGTCGCAGTAACTGAAGTTGCACATAGAGAAATAAATGCACCTAAAGCTGTAATAGAAACGACCTTATCCTTGTTTCCAAAGCTTTCAGCTACCTTAGCAGAAAGAAGAATAACAACACCGATAGACATCATATTCATTGTTCCATAGTTTGCCGCAACAAATAATGGCTTGAATAGACCCAGCCAGGAAAGACCTGGAACATTTGCTAAAGACATATAGCCAGGTGTTGTATTACATACAACATTTGAAAATAATGTACAGAAAGAACCAACAATGATAATTGGCATTAAATCCGTGAATGCATCACGGATCGCTGCGAGATATCGATTGTTACCAATCTTAGCAGCAACCGTCAACATGACGTTCATAAATTTTTCGTTCATTTAAGAAACCCCTTTCAATGTTTTTCATTTTACATTGTATAGAAATTATAAAAATGATATTTTATATATAATAAATATATTGATTTTTATATATTTTGGAGGGAATAATATGGATTTAGATGATTTCAGAGCTTTTTTAGCTGTTTATAAGTATGGCAGTATCTCTAAAGCAGCATCTTCTATATATGAACCAAAGCAATCTTTCCAGTAAAATACAAAAACTAGAGAAAGAAATTGGTGCAGAATTATTTGTTAGAGGTAGAGGCAGACATTCCATTGAATTAACAAACCAAGGGGAAAAATTTTTATTGATTGCCCAGCAGATTGAAAACTCTATTGGACAAGTCAATCAGTTGAAGTATGAAGGAAAGAAACAATTCCTTTCTGTTGCTTCTAATGATTCAACAAATCTTTTTACATTGGTTCCATTCTATAAGCAATTCATGAAAAGACATCCAGATATTGCATTGGCAATTCATACGTACCATACAACAGAAATCTATAATAAACTGACACAGAACCAGTTTGATATTGGTATTGTAACTTTCCAGAAAAAACAATATGATGTGCAGACAAAACTCATCTATAAAGAGCCAACATTTCTAATTACGCCAAGATCTTCTAAATACTACAATGGCATTGATGCGAAAGATCTGCCTGCAGAAAAAGAAGTCTGCATCCGATGGAATGAATACTTCAATGCATGGCATGATGAAATCTGGGGAAAGAATAATTACTACGCACGTGTATCGAATGGAACTGATCTAGCAAACTATATGGATGAAGAAGGCATGTGGGCAATTGTTACGCTTTCCGTTGCTTTACAATTGATGGAAACCCATCCACTTTCTATCTATTCTCTAAAAGAAGAACCACCAAAAATTCACTATTATATCGCAAAAAAAGAAAGAAAATATCAATCTGAAGCTGTTGATATTTTCCTTCGAGAATTACGAGATTTTATTAATCATAATATTAATATTGAACCTGTGATTGATTAAGCAGAATCTGTTCTGCTTTTTCTCTACCTGTTTCGTCAAATCCAACAAACGGATCTGTCTGTACCTGATAGTTTTCGTAGCAGGAAATTGGAATATCATCTAGAATGATCCATTTTGTATATTGTGGATGCAGTTTCAGATATCTTTGAATTTCTTCTTCACGTGTATGACTCCAGTTGATCTCTGTTGTATCTTTTACCATATGAAAATAATGAAATCCATGTTGTCTCAGATATTTTCTACAGAAAGATAATCCTGAAAATCTCCATGTTGATGATATTACAATATCCATATGTTTTCCTTCACAGAACTGATTTAACATATCAATACAATTCGCATCACAGAAATCAAAAGAATCAGGATCTTTATATGCATTCTTTTCTCTTTCTGTACCCTCTTTCAAAAACGTATTGATCACACCATCAAAATCTAGAAACATACAAATATGATTCTTATTCAGCAGTTCTCTGATCATATAGATTCACACCTTTCGTCAAAACATAAATTACAACTGGTTCTACAATGATACCCGTAAAAAACAGCAATGCATCTTTCCATTGTATCGATACATTGATAACAGATGCAAAGCACACCAAAGATATACCAAGCAATATACTCATACACCCAATCACAAGCAGTCTTCTTTTTGTAAATGGCTGATATACTTTTAATAATGTCCAAAGATATACATATCCACTCAAGAATACAAAGATTCCATAAAATCTTAGTTCACTGATGGAATACATTTGTTTGAAATGCATACAAAGAAATGCCGCAAGAAACACTGTCAAACTGCTAGGCAATGCTCTTAGAAACGCATTCCTTAAAAACTTTCCCTGAATTCTTTCAAAACTAGGTTCCATCTGTAAAATAAATGTTGGTATTCCTACACCAAGCGCACTGATCAATGTTAAATGAATTGGCAGAAACGGGTATGCATTTCTTGTACAGATAACATATAACGTTAAAAGAAATGAAAAAACAGTTTTCACCAAATACATTGAAGAAGCTCTCGAAATATTGTTAATCACTCTTCTGCCTTCATTGACAATCGAAGGAATTTTAGAAAAATCATTGTCCATAAGAATGATATTCGCTGTATTTTTCGCAGCACTTGAAGCGTCTTTAATGGAAATTGAAACATCTGCCACTTTAAGTGCAGGTACATCATTTACACCATCTCCACTCATTAAAACAATCTTTCCCTGCTTCTGCATTGCACATACAAGCTGTTTCTTTTCTTCTGGTCTGACTCTTCCAAAAATTGTATAGTTTGACGCCAGTACATCCATACTTTCATCACATCGTGAAACATCAACATATTGTTCACTGCCTTCTATTCCAGCAAGTTTTGCTAAAGAAGCGACTGTTTTTGGATCATCGCCAGAAATCATACATACTTGAATGTTTTGCTTTTTGAAGTACGCAATAATTTCTTTTGCATTTTGACGCATTTCATCCTGGATCACAATCAAAGCAATAATAGATATAGCATTCATGGAATCAATCATTTCTTTTTGACTAAATCCAACCGCAAGAACTCTTTTGCCTTGTTGTGTATAGAAATCTATCTTTGCCTGCAAAGATGCATTTACTTCTTTACATAGATATGAATATGCACCAACATAAAGTGTACCTTTTCCTTTTAAAACTTTTGCAGCATATTTTCTTCTGGAAGAAAATGGAAGAGTTTCCCCTAATGCATATGCATGATTCACATCAAAGTATTTAAGCAATGCCTGACTTGTCTGATTAGATGTTTCTTCATTCTGTAAATAAGAACTAAGCAATGTATTGACTTCATTCTTATCATTTCCTAGATATTCAACATTAACAACATTCATCTTTCCTGTTGTTAATGTACCTGTTTTATCAAAACATACGGTATTGACTCTTGCGAGTGCTTCAATGGAAAAAAGATCCTGGACCAATACATGATTTTTAGATGCTCTAATGGTTGATACAGCTAAAGCAATTGTCGTTAATACAACAAGTCCTTCTGGAATCATTCCTACCAGTGCCGCAATTGTTTTCAACAATGCATCCTGCATTGTTAAATGCATCAACATAAACTGTGTTAAAAATAACAATACGCCTGCAGGAATAATACAGATAGATATGATCTTGATCATCTTTTCAAGATCTTGATGCAGGTAAGAACTTGCTGGGGATTCTTTTGAAGCATCTTCAATGATGCGATAAATCATACATTGTTTAGAAACATGTTCAACCTTCACACACACTTTACCAGATGTTAAGTTTGTTCCCGCATAAACAAAATCATTCACTTGTTTTTCAACAAGCTGTGATTCCCCACTGATTGAACTTTCATCCACTTCACCACTGCCATCAAGAACAATAGCATCCACCGGAAACTGCATTCCACTTATAATTTCAATCAAATCATCAACAACAATTTCTTCCAAACTAGTAGAAATCCATTTCCCATCTCTTTTCACTTTAACTGTGTCTTCCGCAAGAAAAGAGAGACGATCTAGCAGTTTCTTGGATTTCAACTGCTGATAAATGCCAATACATGCATTAAAGATGACCGTTCCAAGAAATAATCCATTCTTGATCTTTCCTGTCAGTAAAACAAGAATAAACAAAATAAGATTGATAAAATTGAAATATGTAAATACATTCTGACGAATGATCTGTTCATTTGATTTTGTCAGTTTCTTTACTTTTTCATTATTGAGATGTTTTTCAAATCGTTCTTGAACCTGTTTTGATGATAATCCTTCATACATAGTTTCACTTTACCATAACTAATTCTTTTAAACGCTCTTCAATCATATCTTGATCAAAGGAAGTATCATTTGGATATGCACAGGCAAACATTAATGCATTCTTTGTATCAATTCCACATTGTTTTGCGACCAAGAATAATGCAAGATGCGTGTCATATCCTATTTTTTCTTTACAAGGTGCAAGATAGCTTTCTTCACCATCATAAACAAATACACCCTCTCCTTGTTTTACAATCATAACCATTGCATTCGTCTTTTCATATAAATGACGTGCAGTATCACGTAATTCACCACTATATTCATTGGCAAGATAATACGCTTCTGTATCCATCAAATACAGCACAGGCTGAAAAGAATAGATTGCATCTAATACTTCCTGTTCAATATTCTGACTGCATCCGTTTGGAACAAAATAGATTGTTTTCTTTAAATCTTCTAAAGTTTCAACAAGTTCAGAAGTGCATTGTGTATCTAGTGTTAACATATCACCAAATACACAAACAGAACGAATCTCATCCGCAGAATAATCATCTACAAAATAACGTGAATAATAATATTCTGCACCCGGCATAATGAAACGGCTTGTTTCATCATGCAGATCATGCAGTGTATATGTACATCCATTCATCATTTCATCCACATACTGTAATACAATATGATCTTCTAAAGCCTGTTTTTTTACTGCATCTCCATATACACCTTCCCCAACTGGAGAAATCAATTCATAATCCATACCAAGCTTTTCAAATACATTTGCACACACATATCCACTTCCTGAAATCTTCTGGGAAGTAGATAGAATGTCCATATCTTCATTTCCTTTAGGTAACTCTCTTACCTTTGCATTTATGTCCACATAAGAAGGACCAATCATTAATGTCTTTTTCATAATAGAGTCATTATACTTTGAATGCAGAGAAAATTCCAAAAAAAGACTCGATGATTCGAGTCTTCATCAATGATGATCATTATGATGTGTTTCTGGATGATGATGCCCAGAAGTTGTATTTTGTGTAGTTTGTGTTGTGTTTTGATTTGTTTCTTCTGTTTGTTTTGGTGTGCAGCCTACACAAAGTACAATAACAGATACAAAGATAAATAGTTTCTGAACTATTTTCATACAGTGAATTCACTCCTTTCTTTAATAATCGTATCCGTGACAAACTCTTTTTGTTTCCATCAAATGTTCCACATATCCTTTTGAACAGGAACTGCAGCGATATGTTTTTGCAGCAGAACGTGTTTGAATGATATCTGTACCATATGTATGACTGGTGCACTTCTCTTCAGATGCATTGACCCATTCACCATAACTGGTAGATAGAAGATAGTTAACTCCACCACAGTTACATAACTTCCCATAGGAAACCATGGAAGAATTTTCTGGAACAGAATGTCTTTCTTCTGCATTTACAGCAGCATGATTCAAAAATGATGGAGAAAACATGACTGAAGAAAACAGAAGTACCTGAATCATCTTTTTCATTTTCTTTTCCTTCTTTCCGCAAAGAATACTGCATGCTTATTTGTTACCTATATTATAAATCATGTAATACACATTTTATATTTCCAATTTGTAAATATGCTTTTATTTTTAAAGAAACATTGAGATTGTTTATTTCTCCCACATGAATATAATATAAGTAAGGAAGACACACTATGCTATCTTATAATCCCTCACGGTACAGAAACGGTATTTATTAAATGAATCGTTATCTTTTACTATTTTGACATAGAATACACTTGTACATTAACCAATAATAAACATAAAAAGAAGAGAGTATATTATGAACAAGAATACATTTGCATATTGGATTATATTATCTCTTTTGTTAATCAATATTACTTTGATACATGGATTTGCATCTATATATCATGGTCCTGGTGCGGGTTCTTTCTTGACTACGATCAGTTCTAATGGAATGATATTCGTTACATTTCTAGGATATGCCGCACTCATCTATGTAATTCTCAAATTGATTGATGAAAGCATGAAAAAATAATCAAAGAAAGAAAAATAGTTTAACACAACTAAAGTCACCTCATTGGTGACTTTTGCTTCACGCTATAAAAGTCAAAACTTTCACTTGTTTTCTCATTTGATAACACTTATATTAAAGTTAAGGAAACGACTATGACAACCAATCAATTAAAAATTTCTGCACTATGCAAAAAATATGGAAAAGTGCAGGCACTCGATCATGTAGATCTTTTATTGTCCAATGGCATTTATGGCCTTTTAGAGCAGAACGGTGCTGGAAAATCTACACTTCTGAATATTCTGACATGTTCTCTGCAGTCAGATGAAGGAAGAATCTTTTACAATGGAACGGATATCAGACAGCTTGGTTCTTCCTATAGAGATATTCTTGGCTATATGCCGCAGACACAACAATTATCACTTGATCTATCAGTAGAGGATTTTCTGTACTATATTGCCTCTTTAAAAAAAATTGCAAAGCCAAAATCTGTTATTTCTGAACTGCTTCATAAGGTAAACATGTATGACTATCGAAAAAGATCGCTCAAGGGATTGTCTGGCGGCATGAAGCAGAGAGTCATGATTGCACAAGCTCTTCTGAATGATCCAAAGATTCTTCTATTGGATGAACCTACTGCTGGTCTTGATCCAATTGAAAGAAGAAATCTACGCAACCTGATTGCTTCTATTTCCAGTGAAAGAATCATTCTTCTGGCAACACATGTAATCTCCGATGTTGAATTCATTGCTTCACAGATTATTCTCATGAAGCAGGGCAAAATTCTTGCATGTGCATCTCAACAGTCTTTGATGGAACATACAGATGTATATGAGTCCTCTTTAGATATCAATACGCTTCTTTCCATGAATCCTTCTATTAAAATTGTAAATCAGACATACGTCGATCACGAGATGCATACAAGATTCATTTCAGACATTCCAATTGGAAACTGTGTAAGTACAACACTTGATGACGTCTATCTGGACTGGCTGGGGTAATGCTTATGGTACGTGCAGAACTGACTCGATTATTTAAAAACAGAAGCCTGATTCTTCTGATCATTACATTCTTCTGCCTTTCTATTTTTCAGTGTATCTATGTATCTTCAGAGGAAGATGTACGTTCACTATCCAATGATATTCCTGTTCTTGAAACAACAGACTTTTCACAGTCTGACGATATATATTCATATGCAAAGGCACTTGGTCTTTCTGAACCAGCTGCTTTCCGTGGCGGCACAAAAGAAAAATATACAACAGAATATACAGAGCTTCTTCAAAACACAAATGACAAACTTGATTCCGTACTGTTCTCTTCAGAAAGAAATCAAATGGAGCTGAAAAAACAGAAAGACATTCTGGAAGATCTTCTTTCTGAACCATTCATCTTCATGAATGATATTCTCTTTACACAGTATACATCCTTCAATATGTACTGGAGCTTTATCTATCTGTTTATTGGACTGTGCTGCACGTATCTGCTAATTCAGCAGGATACTGACAGTGTTCTATTTCCACTGTTCAACAGCTGTTCAACTTCATCCAGATCACTGCTGCTTTCAAAGATCATTTCGATTCTTTCCACTGTCACAATGCTTTATCTTATCAAGACAGGCATAGATCTTCTCTATTTCCAGATCAATGGTCTTTCTCTAAGCGCACCGTTTCAGATGCTGAACTCCATTGACATTATTTCCTATACACTCCCTTTAGGAACATACTATACACTGCTTACTGCTTCTTCCTTTATCAGCATGCTTCTTCTTTTACTGTTCTTTATATTTTTTTATTCTCTTACAAAAAGCAGCACTCTTTCATTCTTTGTTTCAATCGCACTAATCATCATTGAAATGCTTCTGAATCGCTTTCTCTCCATTGCTTCTTCCTTTGCCATACTGAAACAATGCAATATCTATACACTTCTAGCAATGGATCAGCTTTCTGATCAGATTGTCTATATCTTTCACAGAATTATTCCATTAAACTATCTGATTCCTGTTCTTTGTCTATTACTGCTTCCTGTATTTACGATTTTCAGCACAGTCTTCTTTCATCAGGCAGTCTACAGAAAATCATCGAAGGATAAACGCTTTTTCCTTCATAGCACACATTTCACACTGTATCAGCTGAAAGAAATCTTGATTCAAAGAAAGGCATTGCTGATTCTTCTAGTCGTATTTGCTTACTGCTTCTATGACATGAATCACTACAAAGTTGTTAAAAACAGTCGAGAAGCAAGCTTTGAGTCATTTGTGCAGCAGTACTACGGTCCCATCAATGATGAATTAATTGAGCGCATCAAAACGGACAGACGAGAGATTCATTACGCAAGTGAACGCTCTGATCAGATTTTCAGCAAGATGATAGAAAATGATGGAAACATTACAGAAGAAGAAAGTTTGGAACTGTATGAACTGGAGCCATTGAGAACCCATAAAGATGATATCGACGAGATATTCATGGAAGTGCAGTCCTTAAAGGAAATGAAAGTCAAATACTATGCCGACAATAAATCACTGTTACTGCTGGTAGAAAAAAAGAATCCGACAGGAACAATGATCCATGTTCTATTTATACTGATTCCTTTGATATGTATTATCTTTTCAACAATGTCAGCTTTCTATCAGGAAAATACATACAGATATGTATTCTGTACAAAGACTGGTGAAACAAAATACTTGATCAGACAATGGATGCATTATTTTGTGATTGCACTGATACTGACTGGAAACGTATTTGGACTTTTCTATCTGAAGATTACGAGATACTATGCATATCACTTCATGAATCAGACGGTCAATCAGTCTCTTGGAATTCATTCAAAGCTTCATATGTCAACATGGCTGTTGTTATATGTTCTGAATTTTTTCAGTGTCTTTGCTTTTACGATTACATCTGCAATGGCACTTTCGAGAAAACTTGGAACAATTGCCGGAACAATTACACTGACAGGTATCATTATTTTACTTTGTATCATGCCAAATGGTCTGTTTCTTTTGCTTCGATATGATTTTCTAGATCACCTTTTAAAATACATATTTGTATTAGCATTCCTGGTAACAGTTACAGCCGCACTAGCGATTCATCAACTTGTAAAATAAAGCTCTGCATGAACTTGCAGAGCTTTATTCATTGAACAGTGTATTTGCATTGTCCTGTATCAGTATTACATTCAATTGGTCCCGTAAAATTATACGCAATGATTTTATTGTCTATGACGCGACAAATAACAGAAAAATCAGTTCCATCTCCACTTATAGATGATTCATTATTTTCTTCAATTTGAATACTTTGAGATGGAATAATTTCTTTTATTAGATTTGCATCTAAATCATATATCCGATATTTCTGCATTCCTGAAAGCTGTGATGTATAAATATACTGATCATCAAAATACGTAACTAGTTCATTAGTAAATATATGAATGTCTTGTGTATCTGTTAAACTACGATAATGAGAAAATAAAGTATTAAAAGTATTATCTTCATAAGAAATCGAAGAAACATGATCATTATTTATCATTTCGATATATTCATTATCTTTCACAGGTAAATCTATAATTGCGTCATTTTCATCAAGGTAAGAAAAATGTCCTAATTCTGCATTTCTCAAATAAATTTTATTTTCTGAAATAAAGAAGCTATCTGCATACGTATCTTTGATTGACTTCAATTCCTTTCCAGATAAAGAAAGTATATGAATTGTCATATGCGACGTGTTTTCAATCATATATACTTTATTGTTATGAATTGTGAAATCGCTATATGGCTGAAAATCCAGTTTAAACAGTTCTTTTAATTCTTTTCCATCCAATGACATCTGAACAAATGAATCCCAGGTTTCTCCTTCTATATTCGTATAGGTTGCCAATGTATAAATGGCATCATCTAAAACATAAAATCCCATTGCAGCTACTATAGAACTCTCATATCGTTTATATGCTCCGTGATTACCTTCAGAAAACTGATCATCATGGAAATAACAATAGTTAATCAGTGTATTCTTGTTTTCTTCCATGTAATAAAGTGCATTATTATTCAAGTCTTGAATATAATATCCATCTTTATATTTTGCGATAGGAAGTTGATGATATACAGCTTGGTCTTCTTCGCTGATAGAATCATGTATTTCTAATTCTTTTGAACATCCAACCAGTAAAGGAATTAACATTAATACTGTTAATACTTTTTTCATATTCACGTCCTCCTTTTTAAAATTATGCGAATTATCATTTACAAATAAAATCAATATTTGAACAGAATCTACTTCATAATGATTTTTGTTTCTCATACGTCTTCCGTATTTTAAATCTTTCTATCAGAATATGTTAACCGACCAGTTTCAAATCCAAATTCCTGAATCCATGAATCATAATGTGTATCACAATATTTCTGGAAATCATTTTTAGATACATCTCTATGAATATTTGTTTCCACATTTTCTTTGATTTCTTTTTCACTCAGATCATAAAATTCTTCACTGGATTTAAAATGATCAAAAACACCAACGATATCATGTAACTTTCCAATTCGTTTTAATCCATCAATGATTTGATAAATTGCTTCTGTTTCTATATCCCATTCACCATTCCCATTTATAGAAATATGGAAATCAAAATTGTAATATGCATTCAAAAAAGAAATGCGTTGTCCTTTAACACGTTTGACAATACGCAATGAAATATCCTGAATATCATCATACGGAATTGTAATCAAATGATCTCGATAATCATTTGTTTTCATTTTGAAATAATTACTGATTACGAGTTCATTTTCTTTGAAATCCAGCAATCTTGGAAATGGATAATCATTGAAATAGTCACTCTTTTCGATAAAATTCCCATCGATTGCAACAACTGCAACAATTTTGTTCATACCTTTTACCTTCCTTTATTTACTATCATTTTCAATTATGTTGATGAGAAAAGAATTCCTATCAAAGAACCATGCATGTTTATTTGATACTTCTATTATATATCTCAAAATATAGTTTTTATATTTCCAAATTGTTCATACAATTATCATTTTTTCTCATTTGTATTAACTTTTTGGATAGATTCAACATTTCAATAAAGGAAAACGAATTTATCCACTAGATAAAAATGAGAAAGCGTTTACAATAAAGATGGAGAAACCAATACTATGACTTTGAAAAATACAATAAAAGCAGTGATCTGCAGCATGTTACTAACTGCCTGTAAATCCAATGAAATGGCAATCGATCAGATTACACCAATGGAACAAAAATCCTTAATCAATAATTTTGAAGTTGTTCCAAATGAGAATGGTTTTTACTATGTAGACGATCAATTGACTCTGAATTATTATGATTTCACAAATTCAAAAAATCTTTCATTAGGTTTGCTTGATGAAAAGACAAGTACATATACATATTCTTATATGAGTTCCACTATCTATCAATATGATAAATATCTTTATTATTTGACAAATTATACAAATGCTGAAGGTGTCTCATATTCTTCTGTTACAAGACAGACTCTGGATGGGAAAGAAATTGAAAGTATTTTTGATTTAGAGTATGATGCAAATCAGTTTCTGATTCATAACGGATATATTATATGTACAGAAAAAAAAGAAGATGAAAGTTATGTAATTCATATTCACGACTTATCAGGAAAAGAAAAATGCACTTTGGAAGAAGAAGCCTATGTAGATCATTTTCTGGCAGATGGTGACAAGATTTTTTACACAACACAGTCTAACAATTCCCCTGTTCTGAAATTTATTGACTGCAAAGATTTAACAAATCATATCGTTGATATTGATTTTCAAACATTTTTATTTGAAAATCTGAACAAAATTTCAGTATACACATGCGAAATGAAAGACTCTCTAGAAGATACAATCATCCATGCATCAATTATTGATATGGATACAAACAAGTCATCATTCAATATTGATAATGCTGTAGTTAACTATTTTGATGATACCTATATTTATACTTCCTCTACCAATGAAAAAAATATGAAATATTCTATCTATGATTGGAGTGGAAATCTAGTGAAAGAAATTTCTCCATCAGAAGAACTTCTTGGAAATGAATATAATACAAACAATATGTTCTGGAAGACAAATGGGTCACAAATCATTCGAATCGTGGATAAATACATTGTTGCTAGTACAACGATTGAAAAGACTGATCATTTCTATGTATGCAATATAGAGAGTGGTCATTGCTCGTTTGTTAAATGAAAATATCTTAAATCTAAAAACAGATGCATTTCTACCAATAGAATTACATCTGTTTTTTACTAACTATAATTCTAGTAAACAATCTAACCATCCCAAAACTGATTATGCAACTTTTTTGACAGCTACAACAACAGCATAATCTGCCACAAGACTCTTATAGTCTTTTAAAAATTCTGATTGTATCGATGTCATATTTTTACAGAATAACAATAATGGAACTGATTCCTCATCGAATAGCTTTTGCTTTTCTGTTTGTGTGTAGGAAGTATCCATATCTTCTTTTTTCAGATCATTTTCTGATTGAATAACATCAGTTATTTTTGATACATTATCTGAATATGATAGATTCAAATTTTCATCGATAGAAAATGATAATGTGACTACTTTGTTATCTGATAAATCGTATTTTTTTGCCAACCGTTCATTCAATTGCGAATCATTGCAGTTCAATATCAGTAATTCAAAACTGCCATTTCCAGAAATATTCCAACTGAAATCATCATTATATATAACTGTTATAGAATCATCTTTTGTATTAATACTACTCTCAACAATTTCATTACTGGATGTTTTATTAGATGTACAGCCAATACATGAAATAGACATGATGAAAGCCAATAATAATTTAAAACAAATCATTTCATTATTTTCTTTGGTTATATGAATTTTCTTTATTTCCATTCCATTTTTATAAAGTCATTCTTTTAATATTTTGTATATCATGACTATAGATGCAATCGCAGTTATTATGATTATAATATAGCTGATCAGTAAATCCAGCGGCTCTAATGGATCTAGAATGCCATATGCCTGAGACATTTTTACACTCAGGAAAAATATATAATCATTTCCTAAAACTAAAGTAAGAATAAATATAATCAATCTGCTTTTCTCATCTAACTTTTTCATAAACTCACTCTCTTCTTTTTTAAATGCCATAAATAACAGAAATCCAGTCGCAAATAAACCCCATATACAAGGAATATAATGATATTTATAAACAGCTCTTACATTTTCAGGAAGAGGATATTTTTCACGCCAAACCAGTTGATATGTATAGAAAACACTTATCAAAAAATAGAAAATGGCACTCTTTTTTCTTTGGTCATATGAATTTCACTATCCTTCCACTTCTCACAAAATTGAATTACTGAAAATAATTTTTAAGCCTTCACTCTAGATCATCAATACGATCAAAATTGAAATATAGCTGATTATTAATGCGTAATGAAGTTGTTTTAAACATTTATCAGTTTCAAAAGTACTTACCTTTGCATTTCTACTAGCTTGAATTGCATAAAATACACAGATTACTGCATAGAGACTTGCCAGTACAATTTTTAAGAATTCATTCGAATTTTCAATTCTCATGATAATTATTGCGGTCATTCCAAATATTCCAGCAATTTCCGTATAATATTTTTTTGAATGAATCATATCATTTCTCTTCTTTTAATTAAGAATAGAGTATGCATTTCAAAAACTCTAGACTATTAATTTACATTCCCTATTGCTATAATTTATATGTTGGAATTAACTCTTCGCCATTCTAATTTGAATATAAATATGCACCATTATCAAGGTTTTAATTTATAAATAAAATATAATTGTTTCTTTTATATCATTTCTATTTTAAATGTTTCCGGTACATATGGAGACACGATAAAGCCAGCAAATATACCAGATACATTGCATAAAATATCAACTATATCAAATACACCACGCATAAAAACTAATTGTAGGGTTTCTAACAATACTACAAATATCAAAGATATGATTAAAACTCTTTTTTTAGAATTATTTCTTTTAAACACGAAACCTATTGGAATAAAGAATAGAAAATTAAACATATTCTGAAAAAATGAATACAAATTCATATCTATTAATTTTAGAAGATTTAAGTTCACGGATGCTCCTAAATAAGGTCTGCCAAATAAAAGTACGACCATAACACAAGCGTACAAACACCACATGAATTGAATCAATTGCTTTGAAATTGTTTCTTTAAAGAGTAGCTGGCTCAAAAGATAAAACAATATACTTTGCCCAAGATAAACCAATACGTATAATATTTGTTCAAATTTAAAAGATCCTTGAAAAAATAGCTAATTACACTACTTGTAACATTATAAAAAATGAGAAAACTAATAAAAAAGCTAACAAAAATTTTAAAAATCGTTTTAATTAGTTTCATATCTCCTACTGATTTATATCCAATTGAATGAATATATTTTTCTAAACAATTTCACTATTCTTAACTTAACGAAAGAAATTTGTTTATACATTTTTTTAATTTCACTTTTTTCTATGAAACACAAGAAATACAGTTAACTTAAATTGATAATTTTTGCATTTATTTCATCAAATATTGGATCATGTGTAACAATAATTAATATGTGATTATTTTTTAACTCATTTAGAAATTGAATGAATTTTTGTTTGGTAGATGCATCTAAGAAGTTAGTTGGCTCATCCATAATGATAACAGTTTTATCTTCTTTTAAAGCTTTTGAAATCTGATGCTTTTTCTTTTGACCATCAGATCCTTTTGATAATTTTTCATCATAGAAAAATGATATAAAAGGTTTTGAGGGAATATAAAGAAAATCATTTGTGGTTATATCATTTTTTCCATTGATTTTAATACACCCTCTATAACGATTTGAAAATCCTAAAAGATTTTCAATCATTGTTGTTTTTCCAGACCCATTTTCTCCCTTTAACAAATAAATATTATTTTTAGATAAAGTTACCGTAATTTGCTTATGTAAAGGTTTATTACCTTGTGCTGTTCCAACATAATTAACAAAAGAAATATTGTTTATTACCTCTGAAGAACTTTCAATTTCTTCTATATTTTCAATTCTTTTGATTTTATTAAATATAGGAGTACATTCTTTATATTTTGAGCGAAATCCAAAAATAAATTCTCCAGGGCTCCATAACTGAGAAGTATAACTATTGAACAAATATATTGTACTAAATCTGATTTCACCCTTTAAAGCAAAATAGCAGACAAGAATTAGCATTACAGTAATAAGCATGTTCAAGCTTCCGTAAGAGATAATGTTTAAATAAAATGAAACGGATTTGTTTTTTTCATTAATATCTTTTGTAAAGTTTCCTACATAAGTGTCATAAGAAGATTCATCTATCTGTTTATTTTCAAGAAAATGATCCTCCTTTGAAGTTATATATTGATCATTCAACAATGATTTCAGTCTCGCCATTGAGTTTAATGTTTTTTCAGACTTTCCATCAATATCTTTACCCATTTTCAAATTTAATGGAATAAATATCATTAATAACACTAAGATTACGATTGCTATTTTCCAAGAATTAACAAATAGCATACACAGAATAAATAAAACTGACAAAACATAGTAAATTAAACGAATAATCTCCACAAAAAAATATTTATTTGCTTTTTCGAATTCCTGTCCAGTCAATTGATTAATTTCTTCAAGTGATAAATCTGAATTGCGATAATTCCTGAATGAAATTTTATGAGATATCAATCTAACTAGATTGACATATGAATCTGCATAACATTTTTCTTCTGTAATATCCGTAAAATAGTCCATTATCTGTGTAACAAAAAAGAGAACAATATAAAATACTGCAGTATGTAAAAAGCAATTACTATCTTTATTTTCAACGCATTGTATCAAATGTGTCACAGTCAAAGGCGTGATAAGATATAAAACCCGTGTTATTAAATACACGGTTGAAAAAGCAACAGCTGATTTTTTAGATGTCAACAAAAAGTGTCTCAGCATTATTAACCTCATCTTTTCTAGAAGAATCAATATAAACAAATTCTATTAATCTGTACAAAATATTTTTACTATCTTTCTTCGGTACTTTTATTATATCGTATTATTCTGCTCATTCATAAAAATAGAAATATACCTATGTTTTTAGAAATTCACATGCGCGTGTTTCAAGATTACAAGACTATAATTCTATTTCTGATTCATTAAAGTGATAAACGATAAGTTGTCCTTTCCATACCCGAACGATGCTGGAATAATCCATAAATTCCCAATACATCAAAAAATAGCATACAACCTTACGACTGTATGCTATTTCCAATGGTGGTCCCAGGCAGAATCGAACTGCCGACACAAGGATTTTCAGTCCTTTGCTCTACCGACTGAGCTACAGGACCATTGGTTGCGAGGGAAGGATTTGAACCAACGACCTCCGGGTTATGGGCCCGACGAGCTACCAGGCTGCTCTACCTCGCGACAAGATATTTTTTGAGAAAAGCGGAGGAACTGGGATTCGAACCCAGGCGCCGGTTGCCCGACCTACCGGTTTTCAAGACCGGACCCTTCAACCACTTGGGTATTCCTCCATATAAGTGGACCCTGAAGGACTCGAACCTTCGACCAGTCGGTTATGAGCCGACAGCTCTAACCAACTGAGCTAAGGGTCCAAGTTTGAGCTTTTCTCAAAAGTTATGGTAGCGAGGGTGAGACTCGAACTCACGATCTTCCGGGTATGAACCGACCGCTCTAGCCAACTGAGCTACCTCGCCATAACATGGTCGGGATGGCAGGATTCGAACCTGTGACCCCTTGATCCCAAATCAAGTGCACTACCAAGCTGTGCTACATCCCGATGAATATGGTGCGCCGGACAAGAGTCGAACTCGCAACCTTTTGATTCGTAGTCAAATGCTCTATCCAGTTGAGCTACCGGCGCGTTTTGCACTGAACAGTGCCTAAATAATATATCAAACTTTCTTGAAGAATGCAAGTGTTTTTTTAAACATTTTTTTCATTCTTTTTTAACCAAACCCTTGGCGCTTGTTTATTATAGCAAATATATTTTATTTGTATAGTTTTATTTTTATTATTTTTCCCATCCATTTCAAGCACCTTCATTTTTATGCATAAATATACGTAAAAAAATGAGCAGATTTTGCTCATTTTTTCTAAGACCAGAAGATCCAGTTAACAATATAGCCAGATATTACTGCTACTAAAGTAAATGGAACACCAATTCTCATAAAATCTTTTGTACTGACTTCATACCCTTCTTTTTGAAGAATACCAATTCCTGTGATATTTGCAGAAGCTCCTACTGGTGTCAAATTTCCACCAAGCGTAGCTCCAATCAATAATCCAAAATACAGAAGATATGGTTCTACGCCCATTGATGAGGCAATACCACTGACAACAGGAAGCATTGTTGCAACATATGGAATATTATCAACAAAAGCACTTATTACAACAGAAGCAAATACGATTAACGTATACATGCCAAATAAAGAATTACCGCCAACTTTAACAAACGCTTCTGCAATTGCATCAATTACACCTGCTTCCGTAATACCGGCAATAACAATAAACAACCCAGCTAATAACAGTAATGTCTGATAATCGAACTTTTCTTTAAAGATTTCTACAAGAAATGCTGTACTCTTTTGACGAATACTTTCATATATACATCCAATTACCGCAAATGCCATACAGATCAAACCATTTGTAATTGCTGGTTTATTCGGAAACTGACTGGCAAAAATCAAAGACAGTACAACACCAACCATCAATACAGATGGAACATGATCTTCTACAACTGTTGTGACTTCCTGATGTACTGGATCACTGTTTTTTCTAAAGATGTATAGAAGAATAGGAATTGTCATCAATGCCCCAACTTCTGTAGGAAGACAGATTGATGGTTTTCCCAAAAACACAAAAAAATCATTAAAACTCATATTTGCTGCAGCACCTAGAAGAATACTTGTCGTATCTCCAACAAGTGTTGCTGCACCCTGCAGGTTACTTGATACCGCAATAGAAATAATAACCGGTACTGGATTTGTATCTAGTTTTCTACACACTTCCAACCCAATTGGTGCAACCATCAAGACAGTCGCAACATTATCTACAAATGCACTGACGACTCCTGCAAATAAAGACAAGGCAACAACTGCCCACTTTACATTCGGAACAATCTTCAATAGCTTTTCAGCCATTCTCATAGACATGTTACTTTCAATAAACAGCTCCACAACAATCATGATGCCTGAAAGCATCAAAATAATATTCCAGTCAACCGCAAAGAACACTTTTGAAACAGGCAATATTCCTGTCACCACAAAAATACACGCAGTTACTAACGCTGTAATATATCGATAATCTGGAAGTGCCAGTAGACACACGTACATTCCAGCAAATAAAATCAACGCAAACGTCATATAATCCCCCTTCAATCTCGAATATTCTATCAAAATTCATACAAAAAGAAATATACACTTCAACCTTTTTGAAAAATTATTAATTTTGTATTAATAGACGTGCAATTTAAGCATGAATAACGGATAATTATCTTATAAAAACGCAGGAGAACAATTATGAAAAAAAATACCAGAATCACGATCATTGTATCGTTATGTATTATGATTGCCGCAATTGGCATTTATTTTTTACTCCACGCCTTTCAAACAGGCTCCAGCAGTGAAACAATTTATGTCCAGAAAGTATCCACTGTTACTGGTTCTTCCTATACAGAAAATCGTTATTCCGGTGTTGTAGAATCACAGGAAACATTGGATATCAATCAAGATAGTTCTAAAACAATTGCTGATGTATATGTAGAAGCAGGACAAGAAGTCAAAAAAGGAGACAAGCTATTCTCTTACGACACAACAGAAGCTTCCAATTCCATTGCACAGAAGAAATTAGATATCGAAGCACAGAACAATGAAATTGAAGCACAGAACAATACCATTGCTGATTACAGGGCAGAAATCAACAATGGTGGTGACAAAGTTGAAATTCAGGCACGTATCAATGATGCAAACTACGCAATCCGTCAGGCACAGAATACAATCAAGTCCACACAGACAGAAATCGATCAATTAAGCAAGCAGATTGAAACTTCTACAGTCATCGCCACAATCGATGGCATCATCAAAGAAGTCAACAGAGATGGCGGAACAGATCAGAACGGTAATACAAAACCACTGATTTCTATTACACAGACAGGTGAATTCAGAGTCAAAGGTACAATTAGTGAAATGGGATCTATTTCTGAAGGCAGTTCTGTTATTGTAAGAAGCAGAATTAATGAAGATCAGATCTATAAAGGAACTGTCACAAAAGTAGAAACAGAACCACAGACAGACAACAACAACTTCTACTATGGATCTGATTCTGGTGAATCTGCTTCTAAATATCCTTTCTATGTCACTTTAGATAACAATGATGGTCTGATGCTTGGTCAGCATGTATACATCGAACCAGATAATGGTCAATCTAGTGTTAAACAAGGTATCTGGCTGGATTCCAGCTTTATCGCCTATGACGATAATGGAGATCCATATGTATGGGTTTCTGAAAAAGAAAAGCTGAAAAAAAGAAAAGTTGAACTTGGTGAAACAGATAATGAAATGTATACAACAGAAATCAAGTCTGGTTTAAGCAAAGATGACTATATTGCATGGGTAGATGATTCTTATAAGGAAGGCATGAAAACAACAACAGAATACCAGATGGAAACGGATGGTGAAACGTATGCTTCTTGATTTAAAGAACATCTATAAAAACTATGGAAAAGAACCAATGATCGTTCCTGTTTTAAAAGATGTCAGTCTACAGGTAAATGAAGGTGATTATATCGCAATCATGGGACCTAGCGGCTCTGGTAAAACAACACTAATGAACATCATTGGCTGTCTTGATCGGATGAGTGATGGGACTTATCTTTTTGACAATGAAGATATTTCAAAAATGAATGACAATGCTTTAAGTGATCTTCGTCTGCATAAGATTGGGTTCGTATTTCAGAACTTCAATCTTCTCAGTGCTGAAACAGCACAGGAAAACGTTGCACTCCCTTTGATTTATGCAGGTGTCAGTAAAGAAGAAAGAAAAGAAAGAGCACAAGATGCATTGAATAAAGTAGGTCTTGGAGAAAGAGTTTCCTTTAAGCCAAATCAATTATCTGGTGGTCAGAAACAACGAGTTGCGATTGCTCGTGCAATTATTAATAATCCAAAAATTCTGCTTGCGGATGAACCAACGGGTGCATTAGATCAGGCAAGTGGAAAACAGGTCATGGAATTATTTCAATCATTAAATGATGAAGGTGTTACGATCATTATGATTACGCATGATGCAAATGTTGCATCCCACGCCAAAAAGACACTTCATATCATTGATGGTGAAATTATTGAAAATAAACAAGGAGGAACAATATGAAACCTTCTGTAAAAAAAGGAGTAATTATCACATCTGTATGTGCCGTTGCCATCGGAACAATCGTTGGTGTCAAAATCTACATGGATTCAACAAATACGATTGAAGTCAATTCCGTTGCATCACTTAATACAGGCTATTGGGACAGCCCTTCTACTTCAACAGGATTTGTATCCAACAGTGATACACAGTCAATCTTCTATGATGCTTCCAAAACAATCACACAGATATTCGTTTCAGAAGGTCAGCAAGTCAGCAAAGGTGATCCATTATTATCTTATGACTTAACCACATTGCAAAGTTCTGTAGATTCCAATCAATTAGAAGTAGAAAAAACACAAAATGCGATTACACTTGCAGAACACGAATTAAAAAAGCTGTTAAACACAACTCCTGTCCCAGAGCCAACACCAATGCCTGAACCAACAGAAGCACCGGATCCAAAACCAGCGCCTCTGCCTTCCATTCCCGAAAAGGACGAAAATGGATTCTCTCCATATATTCTTTCTCTTTCACAGGCAGAAAAGAATATTGCTTCCTATGAGATTTATTATGCTTCTACAGACAGTGATGATTTTTCTGAAAATACTGCACCTGAAAAAGGTCCAATGGATGAACCATCCCTATGGCAGGAAGAAAGAATTACTAAAGAATACGGAAAAGCATGCTGGTATTGGATTGCATATACATACACAGATGGTTCAACAAATGCATATGATGCAAAAGATGCTGTGGAATACATCAATAATTCCCAGCCAATCCCTGCTGAAGAAATCAATTTAGCAGGCAGCAAAAAGAATCCATATGTCTTCAAGCTTTGTGAAGAAAGTGAAAATGCAGACAATGGTATTGTTTATGGAAAACTCTTTTTAGACAACGGGGATCAGAAGCAATATTTCAGATTTGATGTGTATGCAAAAAATGATGAAGATGAATGGGAAGTTGATTCTTCCTGGCTTGTTCGCAGTGACAAGTTCGCATCCACGCAATCCATGAATGAAGGTGACATGTATTCTGTGATTTCTCACACAAAAGAAGAACAAAGATACGAAGAAATCGAACAAGAAATAGAACAAGAGCCAGAAATTGATCCAAACGGCTATACACAGGTTGAACTTGCAAAAGCAATCCGTGATAAAAAATACCAGCTCAAAACACTTGATCTGGATTTAAGAAAAGCACAGCTTTCCTTAAATGAAAGCAAGGAAATGTTAAGTGATGGTGTTGTACGTGCAAAAAGAAATGGTGTTGTGCGTAAAGTTGGTGATGTATCCAACCCTCCACAGGATGGCAGTGCATTCTTAGAAGTTGCAGGCGGTCAAGGAACATACATCCAGGGAACTGTCAGTGAATTAATGCTTGATCAGCTTAAAACAGGAGATACGATTTCAGGTTACAGCTGGACAAGCGGCAATACAATTACTGCTACGATCGACAATATTGATACTGTCCCTGCCTCTGGAAACAATTACTATAACGGCTCTGGCAATCCAAACGTCAGCTACTATGGATTTGAAGCATATGTAGAAGATTCTGCATCTCTACAGTTAGGTGAATATCTAGAATTGACACTCAACACTGATGCAGCAGATACAACAAATTCCATCTGGCTGTCAAAAGCATATGTCAGACAAGATGGAAATAAATACTATGTATTTAAAGATGATCATGGAAAGCTGAAGAAACAATACGTAACAATCGGCAAGATCGTCTGGGGAGATACGATTGAAATCAAAGATGGTCTGTCTGATACAGACTACATTGCATTTGCTTACAGTAAAAACGCAAAAGAAGGAATCAAGACAAAGAATTCTTCACAGGAGGCATTATGATTGAAAATATTCGTTTATCATTCCGTGGAATCTTCGCACACAAAATGCGTTCCTTCTTGACAATGTTAGGTATTATTATTGGTATTGCCTCCATTATCGCTATTGTTTCTACAATCAAAGGAACAAATGATCAGATTGAAAAAAATCTGATTGGATCTGGAGATAACACAGTGAAAGTATCTTTATACCAGGATGACTGGGAATATTCCTTTGATTCTGGTTTACCAGGCGGAATTCCAGTTGTTTCAGAAGAAACTTTAGAATCTTTAAAAACTATCGATCACGTTGAAGGTGCTACACTCTATCGCTCCAGACAGAATTATCAGACAATCTACCGTAATAACACTTCACTGGATGGTGGATATATCCTTGGTGTCCAGCAGGATTATTTCTCTATTGCAGGATTAACCATCAAAAAAGGAAGAGGCATTACAGATGCCGATAACAAAAACTATGCACAAGTTGCAGTGCTGGATGAAACGAGTGCACAGCTTCTCTTTGGAGAAACTGATCCAATTGGCAAGACAATCGAAATCAAAAATACACCATTCACAATTGTTGGTGTATGTGCAGATAAAGAAAAGTTTGAACCATCTATGGACAGTATCGATGACTACTGGACATACAATCAGTCTTCAGGTTCAAAAGTATATGTACCATCTGAATCATGGCCAATTTTCTATCAGTTTGATGAACCACAGAATGCAATATTAAAAGTTGATGCAACTTCCAATATGACATCTGTTGGAAAAGAAGCTGCAAACATCTTAAATACATATGTTTCTTCATCCAGTATTCAATACAAGGCACAAGACTTGCTCAAGCAGGCAAAAGACATCCAGTCTCTATCACAGTCAACAAATGCGATGCTGATCTGGATTGCTGGTATTTCATTACTTGTTGGCGGTATTGGTGTTATGAATATTATGCTTGTTACAGTTACAGAAAGAACAGGTGAAATCGGTTTAAAGAAAGCTATTGGTGCTAGAAAGAAAGCAATCATGTTTCAATTCTTGACAGAAGCTGTTGTATTAACTTCGATTGGAGGTATTGCTGGTGTATTTACCGGAATTGGCTTAGCACAGCTGATATCCATGTTAAACGGTACTCCAGTATCCATCAGTGTTCCAGCTTCCCTGTTATCTGTACTGTTCTCTATGGCAATTGGTATCATCTTTGGTTTACTGCCAAGCTATAAAGCAGCAAATCTTGATCCAATTGAAGCATTGCGTCATGAATAAGCAAGATCTCTTAAGATCTTGTTTTTCTTTTATGTTTGAATATGTATAATGGATGCATGGAAATCAAATTAACAAAAGAAATCGAAGATTTTTTAGACCGCTGCAGATATAACATCTACAACGATACAAAAAATGAATTTGTTGGCCTGCATGTCACAAAAGCAGAAGAGAAAGCAGTACAGAAAGAAATGAGAGATGCAGGATTTGCAGAATTCTTGCAAGATGAAGAAAACTGGCCTTCTCTATTCTTATCAAAGAAAGAATGGGAAAAGAGCCCATATCACGCAAATGTATCTTTGGATCTTATTCGTGATGCGCATTTCTCCTATGAAAAGAATAAAGTGACAGGAAGAGAACTCTTTAACGTAGATGCCATTCAGAAAGATCCAAATCGAGAACTCAATGACTGGATGAAACTAAGAGCAATGGATAGCAGTTTTGAAGCCATCTATCTCTATCAGGATGATCAGGACTGGATGATTGATGCACCATCTGAAGCTGCAACAAATAACAGCTGTGCAGAAAAAGCACATGGAAAAGTACTTACATTTGGCTTAGGAATTGGATATTTCATCTATATGGCAATGGCAAATCCAAACGTTACAGAAATTACATGTGTAGAGAAATCTGAAGAAGTCATTGCGATGTTTAAACGTTTTATCTATCCTCAGTTTCCTCAGGACATTCCTTTGACAATTATTCAGGGAGATGCCTTTGATTACTTCAACGAAGAGTTCATGAGCCAGTTCGATTATTCGTACACAGATATCTGGCTGAGTTCTAATGATGGTCTACAAATCATCAAACAGCTGCTGCATCAATATGTTCCACCATTCAAAGACAGTGACTTCTGGATTGAAGACAGCTGTCAGGAGATCATGTGGACTTTGATCTTCTTGTATTTTGATGCCGTTGCACATCGCATGCCAGTTCAGTTCAATCCTCAATATGAACAGGAAATGAATCAAATCGCATCTTACTTCAGCAATAAAGACGAAGTGATTGATTCTGTAGAACCATTAAAATTCTACATGTACGATACAGAAACAATCAGAAACATCCTTGCATTATAAAAGCCTGGCAATCCCAGGCTTTTTTTACATTAATAATGGCAGGAACAGCTGTGCAAGTCCTAAAAAGATAAAGAATCCCAAAACATCTGTCGCTGTTGTGATAAAGATAGAAGAAGATACAGCTGGATCTGCGCCCAGTCTTTTTAAAGCAACAGGAACAAGGAAGCCGAATACACCCGCAACAACAAGATTTCCAATCATTGCAATAAAGATAATCAATCCAAGATAGATATTATGATAGATGGCAGAGACAATGATTCCTGTAATCAATCCATTGATTGCACCATCAACAATGCCCAGCATGATTTCTTTTATAAATGACTTCGCATATTTTCTTAAAGATACATCATCCTGTGATAATTGTCGCACAAGAATCGACTGTGTCTGAGAACCAGCATTACCACCCATTCCCGTAACAATTGTCATTGTCGCAGATAAAGCTACAACTTTTGCAATCGTACCTTCGAATGCTTTCACTGTCATACTCGCAACAAAAGCAGTCAACAGATTCACAAGAAGCCAAGGCAAACGTAAACGAATGGAATCCCATAACGTTGTATTCAGGTTTTCTTCACTTGAAACACCACCCAGTTCAAGAATATCTTCGTTATATTCCTGTACAATAACATCAATAATATCATCGACTGTAATAATACCTAGAATAGAACCTCTATTATTCACAACAGGAATTGCATTCAAATCATATTTGCTAACAAGCTTTGCAGCATATTCCTGATCATCTTCTGGATGAACATAGATTGGATTCACCTTCATGATATCTTTCAGCAAGTCATCTTTTTTCGCTGTCAGAAAATCTCTTAAGTTTGCAACACCAACAAGTGATTGAGAATGATCAACAATATAAATTGTTTCAATAACTTCTGATTTATTCGCAATCTGGCGAATACGACGCATCCCCTGTTCCACAGTTAATTTCTCATCTAATGCAATATACGCAGTGGTCATAATACCACCTGCAGAATCTTCAGGATAGTTCAATAATGTACGGATAATCTTACGATCATCTTCCATCATTTGATTGAGTAATGCCTTTTTCTGCACGTATTTCATATCACCAATCAAATCGGCAATATCATCCTTCTGCATGTAGCCAAATACTTCAATCAATTCATCATTTGTAATATTTTCAGCAATACGTGTTCTTTGAATGTCACTTGCCTGTTCCAACACTTTAGCAAGATCATCATCCTGTAATAACTGACAAAGACGCCATAATTCTCTATCATCCAGATCTTCAGATATGACAGCAATATCAATAGCATTTACTTCTTCAATATACTCATGTAATTCAGCTGCTTCACTATCATTAATAATTCTTTTCAGCTCTGCCAACGTCATTTTATCTATCATTCTAAAGCCCTCACTACATCTATTTTATCTCACAACACAACTATGCGTTAAGCAGTTTCTTAATTTCTTCTAAGTTCTCAACAAACCTTATTTTTTCAAATACTTTTTTATCACATAGACCTTTCTCAATCATATGCACAAACAAATTCTTTAAATCATTGTAATACCCATCTAGATTATAAATCATGACTGGTTCACTCATATGTCCTAACATTACTTTAGAAATAACTTCACTGATTTCTTCTAATGTTCCACTTCCACCTGGAAAAGTAATAAATGCATTTCCAAGTTCAATCATTTTTGCTTTTCTTTCACTCATGTCATGAGTCACAATTAATTCTGTAATATCGTTATATTCAAATCCAGCATCAATAAAGAACTGTGGCTCAACCCCGATGACTTTACCACCGCTCAACAATACACTCTCCGCCAGATCTCCCATCAAACCAGCTTTTGATCCACCATAGACTAAAGTATGTCCATTTTCACCAATCCAGTTTCCTAATTCTCTAACTGCAATTTGAAATTTATCATCGTTTCCTGAGGAAGCACCTAAATATACTGTAATATTCATTTTTAATAACATTCCTTTCCTACATGTTTCACTATATAACAGCTTTGTTAATTTATTGAAAAATGAAACTATCACTATTGTAACGGAATATCACAACTTAGAAATAACTTTGTTAAAATTTTTTAATTTTCTTCTTGCATTATATTGTAGTTTTGGTATACTAATAAAGCACTAACCAATGGTGCCTTAGCCAAGTGGTAAGGCAGCAGACTGCAACTCTGCGAGCGCCGGTTCGACCCCGGCAGGCACCTCCACTTATTAAGGGATATGGGGATGTGGCGGAATCGGCAGACGCATCGGACTTAAAATCCGGTGGTGGCAACACCGTGTGGGTTCAAGTCCCATCGTCCCCACCACTTAAAGACTTAAAAATCGCTAGAAATAGCGGTTTTTTTGTATTTATATTATTTTTTCGAACCAATTATCGAACTTTTTGTGCGTTCTTTGTAATTCCTTGTCATGATACTTTCAAGCAAAATATCATTTGATGGTGACCTATATACTTCAGAATGATATAGTCAGTGAACTCCTTCGACACTTAAATCAGAAACATCAGGTATACAGTGTGTGATTCGATTCGAACTGATCAGATTTCTATCATTTCAAAATCTAAAATAAGAATGCAGGAAATATACAATTGTATAGAATCCTGCATTCTTTTTTGTATTTTTTTATGATTGATGTTCTTTCATGAATCTTCGATAGCTATATACCCAGACAATACCTTCTACAATATCTGTTATAACCCAGCTGATTGGAAAGCATGCATACAACACTTCAAGTTTACGAACTGCAGAAAACGCAGTAAACAGCCAAACTAAACGGACTCCGCAAATACCAACAAGCATTAACAATGTTGGTACAGAAGAATATCCCATTCCTCTAGAAGATCCAATAAATGTATCCGCAATTCCCTGAATCGGCAATAACAATGTAACAAATGCCAGACGATACATTCCATAATGCACAACATCACTAGAATTGGTATATAGACGTAAGAATAAGTTTGAATTGAGATAAATGATTCCACTAATCAACAATCCACTCGCAACAGTCAACATCATTGTAATCAACAATATCTTTCTAATCTGTTTATAGTTAGAAGAACCAACATTTGCTGCAGTAAACGTAGCAGTTGCCTTATCAAAAGCATCCATGCCAATATATACAAAGTTTTCCAGATTTATTGCTGCACTATTGCCCGCAATTAAATTACTGCTGTTAAAAGAGTTAATACTTGATTGAATCACAACATTACTGAAAGAGAACACAAGACCCTGAATTCCCGCAGGAATACCAATGGAAAGTATTTCTTTTGCGATTGGAAGATCAAGTTTACAATACCCCCAGTAGAACTTCGTCGCATTCGTTTCATTGATTAATGTAATCATCACAAGTATTGCACTGACTGCCTGTGAAATCACAGTTGCTAAAGCAACACCAGCAACACCAAGATGAAATACAATGACAAATAACAGATTCAACACAACATTCAATGCACCCGCAATCATCAAAAAGTACAAAGGACGTTTTGTATCTCCAGAAGATCTTAAAATTGCAGTCGCAAAATTATAGACAAGCATGAATATAATACCCGTAAAGTAAATCTTCATATATATCGTACTATACTCTATTAAATCATCAGGCGTAGACATCAGCTTTAACAACGGTCTTGAGAAAAAAAGACCGACACATGTCAAAAAGATGCCTACCGAAAATGCAAGCCAGATTGACGTATGAGAAGCAACTCTTGTTTTCTCATCATCCTTTGCTCCAATGTATTTAGATACAACAATATTTGTACCAATCGTAATTCCATTGAACAAGGATATTAATAAAAATATGACACTGCCCGTAGCACCAACCGCAGCCAAAGCCGTAGATCCAGAAAATTTCCCCACAACAATTGTATCTGCAGCATTAAATACCATCTGCAGACAATTTGTTAACATCAATGGTACAGAAAACGCAAATAAGTTTTTGATTAGATTTCCCTGTGTCAAATCAATATGATATGTATCCTTTTCCATACGAATCCCCCTCATGCATTGCTACTATCATACTATAAGAAAAAAGGGATTGCTCCCTTTCTTCTTATTGAATCTTAACTTTATTCCACAAATCACTTAACTGTTTTGTTAATTTTTCACTGTAGTGGAATGTTTCATCATTCTTGCCGTCTGTTCTTGGTGCATATGCCTTATTTTCAAAGTAGTCACCATCTTCTCCCGCAAGATAATCTTCAACATCTTTTCTAACAGGTGTATAGCCAACATATTCACTGTTTGCTAACTGAATATCATAACTTGTCATATAGTTAATGAATTCATTCGCTAAACCTGAACAAGATGCATTCTTAGGAATTACCATTCCATCAAGCCACTTGTTTGTACCCTGGTCCGGTTCAATCCAGTCCATGTCTGGATTTTCACTCAATACATATGCAGCGTCTCCAGAATACATAACCGCAATTGCCTTTTCACCGTTTGCCATACCGTCAATCACTTCATCTGTAACATATGCTGGTTCCATTGTATCGTTCATTTCTCTTAGCCACTGATATGCGTCCTGGATTTGGTTTTCATCATCTGTATTCATAGAATAGCCAAGTGCTTTAAATGCAATCATGAATCCATCACGCTGTGAATCATAGAAATAGATATCACCCTTATAGTTTGTATCCTTTAAGACTTCCCAGCCTTCTTTTTTGATTGTGTCTGCATCAACGACCTCTTTGTTATAGACAAGACCAACTGTTCCCCAGAAGTATGGCATAGAATATACACCATCTGGATCAAAGGATTCTCTCGTTTGCACTACTGCAGGGTTGAGATCCTTTTCATTTTTCATCTGTTCCTTATTCAAAGGCTGCAGCATATCTTCAGAAATCATTCTTTCAATCATGTAGTCACTAGGAACGATGACATCATAAGAAGAACCGCCTAATAATTTAGTATACATAATTTCATTAGATTCAAATGTATCATAGTTAACACGCGCATTATACTTTTTTTCAAATGTAGAAATTACATCTTCCCCAATATATTCACCTGCGTTATAAACATTTAAGACATTACATCCAAACTTTTCTTTTGCATCAATGTGCTCTTCAGATTTACCAGAGTCACCGCCACAGGCAGTCAATGCCAAACAAGTAGAAGATGCTAATAAGATTTTAGAGAGTTTTTTCAATTGTTTCATGTTTCTTTTTTCTCCTTTCACGAATCATTGGAACAACATTTACAATAATCAATACAGCTGTCACAACATATACAATAATTGCACTCAACGCATTGATTGTAGGATTCACACGCTTTACGTTGGAATATACGTAAATGGAAATATTAGATACCCCAGGTCCTGTGGTAAATAATGAAATAACGAAGTCATCAAATGACATAGAGAATGCAACCAAAGCCCCAGCTACAATTCCACCTTTGATCTGTGGAATGATAACCTTAAACATTGCCTGTAACGGTGTGCATCCAAGATCCATTGCTGCTTCTGCAATATTTGGATCCAATGTTCGTAATCTAGGCATCACTGACAAGATAACGTATGGAATACAGAATGCAATATGTGCTAGAAGCATTGTTGTAAAGCCAGTCTTAATTCTAAGAGAAGAGAACAGCAACATAAATCCAATTGCCGTAACGATTTCCGGGTTTAACATTGGAAGGTTATTTACCTGTGTAACGATCTCTTTTACGATCTTCTTAGATTTTGATAAGCCAATTGCGGTAATTGTTCCAACAAACGTAGATACTACCGTTGCAATGACCGCAATCAGAACTGTATACCAGATTGCTTCCATAATAGAACGATTGTTGAACATAGCTTCATACCATTTTGTAGAAAAACCAGTAAATCTTGTTAAAGATTTTGAACGGTTAAACGAAAAGAATACAACATAGAAAATTGGTAAATAGAAGAAGGCTAAAACAACCCAAAGATAGATTTTTGAAAAAATACCAGATTTCTTTTTCATGCTACTTCTCCTTTACATCTTTATCTAATTTTCTAGTGACATACATAGAAATCAGAATAATGACTGCCATGATCAATGAGATTGCTGAACCAAAATTCCAGTCTCCTGTAGAAACGAAATAATCTTCAATCAGGTTACCAATCAATACGTACTGTCCTCCACCAAGTAATTTTGGAATGAAGAAGGATGATACTGCCGGCAGGAATACAAGCGTAATACCTGAAACAACACCACTTAAAGAAAGAGGCAGTGTAACACGCAAGAATGTCTGTTTTTCATCAGCACCTAAGTCATGTGCAGCTGTAATCAAAGATGCATCGATCTTTGATAATGCTGTATAGATCTGAAGAATCATGAATGGCAGGAAGTTATACACCATACCAACATAGACACTAATTTCACCTGGTACACCTAGTCTTCCTAAAATACCCTTCCATGCATATGTTCTAACAAGCATATTGATCCACATAGGCAATGTAACAAGCAATACTGTCAAACCTTGTGATTTTGGTTTTTGGCGAGCCATGATATATGCCGTTGGATAACCAACGGCAATACATATGATCGTTGTTATCAAAGCCATCTTTAAAGATTTCCATAAAACACCTGGAAAGATGGGATCTGAAAAGAATCGTGCAAAGTTATCAAATGTGATTGTTAATGTAAGCACGCTGTTTCCCTGTACAGTAAATGCATACAAAACAATCATCAGCATTGGAACAATGATCATTCCAATCATCCATACAATGTATGGATAAACAAGCTTTGAAAATGACTTCATTGTCAATTCATCTTTCTCATGACGTGAATGTCTTCAGGGTTCCATTCAAGTCCAACTCTTTCACCAACTTCATGGTGGTCTGTTGTTTCAAGTTTCAATTCTCTACCTTGTGTGGAGAATGTAATTGGATAGTCACCTTCTGTGATATTTTCATCATCAAAGTCATATTTAACATCCCAGATTTCTACCTGAGAGTTATCTTCTGTTGACCATGCATATGCATCTGCCCAGCGAATCAAGTCTGTATCTAAAGCAACGGATTCCTTGATTTCATCTACAGATTTAGTGAAGTTAAATGCCTGAATAGATTCTTCATTTCCAGCATCTTCTACAGAAACAGGTTTTACAACATTGATCTTGATTGTAATCTTTGTACCTGCTGCTGTTTCAAACGTACAGTCATATACACCTTCATCTTCTTTTAGATCATAATTAACATTCGGAATAGATACATCTTCTTCTTCATCATTCCATGCCTGTGCATTCGCACGTGCAATGATTTCAGCATCAGTAATATCCTTAACGTCTTCTACGTCCATAGAGAAGCTAGTCGCAGACATTCTTTCATGTGCTTCTGCATTGACAACGTCATGTTCACCTGTAACATGCATCATAACTGTCTTAGAAGTACCAGAAGAAGTTTCCGCAACGATTTCATAATGAACACCCTTGAACAATACAGACTTTACTTCCCCATTCAATAAGCCTCTATTTCTAGGTACAATATCGATATCTTCCGGACGAATGACAATATCAACTGGTTCGTTTTCCGCAAAGCCATAGTCTTCACATACATAATCAGCATCATCAAAGCTGACAAGACGATCCTTTTTCATTGTTCCATCAATGATATTGGAGTCACCAATAAACTTTGCACAGTATTCATTGACTGGTGTGTTATACACTTCTAGTGGTGAGCCAACCTGTTCAATCATACCATCACGCATGATAACGATTTTGTCACTCATTGTTAGTGCTTCTTCCTGATCGTGTGTAACGAAAATGAATGTGATACCAACTTCTCTTTGAATTTCCTTCAATTCCAGCTGCATTTCTTTTCTTAGATTCTTATCTAATGCACTTAAAGATTCATCCAGCAAAAGAACCTGAGGTTCATTGACTAGCGCTCTAGCAATCGCAACACGCTGCTGCTGCCCACCACTCATCGCATTAATATCTCTATGTTCAAATCCTTCTAGACCAACAAGAGAAATCATTCTCATAACCTTCTGATGAATAATATCCTTTGGCTGCTTCTTGATTGCTAAACCAAAAGCAATATTGTCATATACATCTAAATGAGGAAATAAAGCATAGTGCTGGAACACTGTATTAACGTCTCTTTTATACGCAGGAACAGTCGCAATATCTTCACCATCAAGGAAAACATTTCCTTCATCTGGCTCTAAGAATCCAGCAATGATACGAAGTAATGTCGTTTTACCACATCCACTAGGACCTAATAATGTCACAAATTCATTTTCATTGATATCCAGGTTGATTCCCTTTAAAACAACTTGATTATCAAATCTTTTCACAATGTTTTTGATTTCAATTAGCTTTTTTGCCATGTTTCTATCTCCTTTTTGCACTATCAAAACTCTGGTGGCGTACTAACCCAAAGAACAACCGCTTTCTTATCAGTGTCGTTTTTCAAATAATGTGATTCATCTCCTCGGATATAGAAAGAATCACCTTTCCTCAATAAGTTTCCCTTTTTGTTGGAATCACGTACAAGCAATACTCTTCCACGCAATACATATCCAAACTCTTCCCCTTCATGAGGTTCAATCAATTTACTTTCTGCATTTGCTTCCAGTTCAATCATGATTGGTTCCATTTCATTTTTCTGTGCGTTTGGAATGATCCAGTGAATCGTACAGTTTTCTTGTTCATCTACAAATTCATCATCGGAAGTAAATACGATCTGTTCATCATTTTCTACCGCAAAGAATCTTGATAATGTCGTCCCCAATGCTTCCGCAATATCTTCTAGTGTCTGCAAAGAAGGTAATGTCAGATTGTTTTCCAGCTGTGAAAGAAACCCTTTCGTAAGTTCTGTTCTAGAAGCAAGTTCCTCTAACGTTAGATCGTTTTTATAGCGTAATTGTCGGATTCGATGCCCTATATCTATCATATCCCTCCTTTGTTTAGCAACGCTAAACTTAAAATCAGTTTTTACAAAACCAAAAAATATTATACATATTCCATGAAATGTTGCAATAGTTTTTTCAAACTTTTTGTTTACTGTTTCTAAACTTTTCATCCATTTAACATTTCTAATATTTCACACATAAAAAGAAGGCTTTTCAGTATTACTGAAAAGCCTGTATTTATGCCTTATTCTTTATCCAGCTGATCGAGTTTTTCGTTTAAAAGCTCAATCAGTTTTTCTTTGTCTCTAATTTTTGCAAATGTTTCTTTTTCATCTGTTTCCTGGATACTGCCTTCCTTCAACAAGAAATATTCTCTTCCAAGCTTTTCATATGCTTTGGATAATTCTCTTGCATTATGGCCAATTTCACTACGAATTTCAGCCTTTCTTTTTTCTGTATCCAATTTCTTCAGCACTGTTTCTGTTGTTTCTCTCATTGCTTTGAGTGCTTCATCTTTCAATGTATTGAATCTTTCTGTAAAATCTTTTTCTTTGTTTTCTGACATTTCTAGTCCTTTCCTGATCTTTCAATCAAATCAATGATGATATCCTTGATTTCATCATCTCCTGCTTCTTTTTCTTCTACCAAAGTAAGAATTCCACTAATCAGAATATCTGCATAATACTTTGGGTGTACAAACTGTAATGTTCCGTCTTTCATTCCTTCTTCAAACAAATCACATAATCCATCGATGGATACTTTCTTTGCTTCTTCAATGGATCTAGAAGAAAGTGGTGTTAAATCTACATCCTCACCTTCTACCTGACGTGTCAAGACACGAAATGAATGTACGCAATTTGTTATATACTGCTCTAGACGTTCTTCATACGTATCTTTATCCATAGATGCATTCATCATTTCATTAAATAATTCGTTATACTTTTCGCTGATTGCATCAATGACATCATCTTTTGATTTAAAGTAGTAATAGAACAGTCCCTTTGCGACGTTCATTTCCTTCACAATAGAATTGATCGTAGTATCTACGATTCCATGTTCACGGAACAATTTCTCCGCTGCTTCAACAAATTCATTTCTTCTTTCTTCACTATCTTTTGTTTCTGCCATAATGCCTCCTCTAATTGAAGTATAGCACTGACTGAGAGTCAGTCAAGTGAATAATTCTTTTTTTGTGATACAATAGATGCATGAAATTATTATGTCCAATATGTAATGAAAAACTAGTCAAAGTAGATAGACAGGCAAGATGTGCAAATAACCATTCATTTGATTATGCAAAACAAGGATATTTAAACTTATTGATTAAACAGTCCGTTGATCATGGTGACAACAAAGAAATGGTGCAGGCAAGAACACAGTTTTTAAATTCTGGTGGATATGCCTTCTTAAAACAGGAACTTGTCAATCTAACAAAGAAGTATGATTCACATGTTTTATGTGATTTAGGATGTGGGGAAGGATATTATACTTCTGGCTTTCAGGCAGAAGAAAAGTATGGATTTGATATGAGCAAGGAAGCATTAAAACATGCAAGCAAGAATGATCCATCAACACAATATGCAGTTGCTTCTATCTTCCGTCTTCCTTTGGAAGATGCATCCTGTGATACTGCAGTCACATGCTTTGCACCATTTGCGAAAGATGAGATTGAAAGAGTATTAACACAGGGCGGCAGATTCTTCTTTGTTTCCCCTGGTCCAAAACATTTATTTGAACTGAAACAATTGATCTATGATACACCATATGAAAATGAAATGAAGGATCTGGAAACAACGCTTGTAAAAGAAGAAGAATACTTCATTTCAAATACATTCCATTGTGAAAAAGAAAATCTCATTTCTTTATTCAAAATGACACCATATTATCATAGAACAAGAAATGAAGATATTGATAAGATCAATCATCAGGATGGAATGGATATTACTGCCGAATTCTTAATTCGTGTCTATCAAAAAAGATGACAGGCGTCATCTTTTTTATTTTCTAACAAAACCACTCTTGATAGCTTCTTTTTTGACTGCGTCTGCAACAGTAGGCACAACACGTGGATCAAATGGAGAAACAATGATATGTTCTCTTGTCAGTTCTTCATCTTTAATTAATGATGCGATACCAATCGATGCAGCAATTTTCATTTCTTCAGTAATCTTTGTTGCCTTTGCATCTAATGCACCTCTAAATAAGCCTGGGAATGCCAGTAAATTATTTACCTGGTTTGGATAGTCTGATCTGCCAGTACCAATGATATAGGCACCTGCTTCCTTGACTTCTTCATATGTAATTTCAGGTTCTGGATTTGCCATCGCAAATACAATATTTCCTTCATTCATAGAAGCAACCATTTCTTTTGTAACAATACGCGGAGCAGATACTCCAATAAAGATATCTGCACCAGCCATCGCTTCTTTTAAGGAAGCATAATGCTGATGATCCAGATTGACATAGCAAAGCAGCTCTTTCTTAAGATCATTGTAGCCTTCACTATGATCTGGATCCAGGCATCCATCTACATCAAAGGCATAGATCTTATGGAAACCATACTGATACAGCATACGAATAATACTCGAACCAGCTGCACCACATCCAGAAATGACGACCTTCTGCTCTTCAGGCTTTGCCTTTTTCAAACGCATACAGTTGATGAGTGCTGCAAGTACAACGATTGCAGTGCCATGCTGATCATCATGAAATACAGGAATACTGCATTCTTCGATGAGTCTTCTTTCGATTTCAACGCATCTAGGTGCACTGATATCTTCTAGGTTGATTGCACCAAAAGATGGCGCAACCATCTTACAGAAACGAATGATTTCTTCTGTATCTTTCGAATCAATCACAAGTGGCCACGAATCAATATCCGCAAATCGCTTCATCAACAAAGATTTTCCTTCCATAACAGGAAGTGCAGCTTCTGCACCAATATCACCAAGTCCTAAAACTGCCGTACCATCACTAATGACCGCAACAGTATTTGCACGATTCGTATAGACATAGCTCATTTCTTTATCTTCGTGAATCTTACGACATGGTTCAGCAACGCCAGGTGTATATGCAAGAGATAAATCTTTTGCATCTTCACAAGGCACCTTTGCTTCAACCTTTAATTTACCATGATACTTTACATGTAACTTCAATGATTCATCATAAACACTCATGCTTCTTCCTCCAAATCATAAATATCATTCCCATCAATATCACATCCAACAAAACATGGAAAATCTTTCACTTCCAGTTTTGTAACTGCTTCTGCAAGCAACTCTTCAAAAGCAACCATTTCTCTTTTGATAATGCAGTGAGATAATAATGCACCAACACCACCTGCACATACAAAGTAAATCATTTCATGATCTTTGATTGCCTGTTTCACTTCATCACTTCTTCTGCCTTTTCCAATCATGCCTTTCATTCCACACTCCGCAAGTGTTTTCACATATGGATCCATTCTACTAGAAGTTGTTGGGCCACTAGAACCAATCACCTGTCCACTTCTTGCAGGTGTAGGTCCAACATAATAAATCGTTGCACCATGAAGATCAAATGGCAGCGGTTCATGATTTTCAATCATTTCTACAAGTTTTTTGTGTGCAGCATCACGTGCAGTATAAATCGTTCCATTCAACAACACCGCATCTCCTGCGTGCAGATTTCTAATATCTTCTTCCTTCAGTGGCAATTGAATTATTTTCATGAAATCACCTTCTTTGCGTGTCTGCACACGTGGCAGCAGATATTTACCGCTACTGGAAGTCCAGCAATATGTGTTGGTGCCTGTTTGATTTGAATCTTCAATGCGGTTGTTGCACCATGGAATCCCATAGGACCAATCTTTAATGCATTGGCTTCTTCTAACAATGTATCTTCTAAAGCTTTATAGCGAGGGTCTGGATTAGACTGATCAATAGAGCGAAGCATTGCTTCTTTAGATAACTTCGCACAAAGATCAAATGTTCCGCCAATGCCAACGCCAACAACAAATGGAGGACACGCATTAGGTCCAGCATTTTGGATTGTTTCTAAAACAAACCTCTTTACACCCTCTTCCCCATCCGCAGGTGTCAGCATTTTCAAAGCAGATTTATTTTCAGAACCAAATCCCTTTGCCATCACTTCAATTTCAACGTGATCCCCTTCAATAAAATCAGTATAGAGAATCGCTGGTGTATTATCCTTTGTATTCTTTCTATCATATAGTGGATCATCGACACTGCTTGCACGCAGATAATTTTCTGTATAGCCTTTTCTAACCCCTTCATTCACTGCTTCATTGATATTTCCACCAACAAAGTGAACATCCTGTCCAACATGCAGCCATACGATCATTAAACCGGTATCCTGACATAAAGGAATTCTTTCCTTTTGAGCAATTTCTGCATTTTTTAAAAGCATATCCATGACTGTTTTTGATTTTTCATCCCTTTCATTACTGGATGCTTTTTGAATTGCACTGAAAACAGCAGGATCATAGATACACGCAATATCCGCTGCCATAGAAGCAATTGCTTCTGTAATTTGATTTACATTGATTTCTTTCATAAGACAATTCTATCAGTTTGTTTGTATATGACAACTTGATTTTCTATGATATGCGTACTACAATATTTAGCAGTCATTCATAAAGAGTGCTAAGGAGGATATCATCATGGCAAAGAAACAGTTTAAAGCTGAATCAAAACGTTTACTGGAATTAATGATCAATTCTATCTATACGAACAAGGAAATCTTTTTAAGAGAACTCATTTCCAATGCATCTGACGCACTAGATAAAAGACATTACATTTCCCTTACAGATAAAGATGCAAAGGTTGATAAGAAAGATCTGAAGATCACAATTGAAAGACATCCAGATACGCATCAGCTCATCATTGAAGATACTGGTATTGGTATGACTAATGAAGAGCTAGAAAAGAATCTTGGTACAATTGCCAAGTCTGGTTCTGCAGAATTCCGCGAACAATTCGAAAAAGCAAAGAAGAATACAGATATCATCGGACAGTTTGGTGTTGGATTCTACAGCGCATTCATGGTCGCAAAAAGAATCTTAGTTGAAACAAAATCAATCAAATCAGACAAAGCATACAGCTGGTCTAGTTCTGGAGAAGATGGCTATGTCATTTCAGAAATTGAAAAGTCTGGTTATGGCACAAGAATCACACTGGATCTAAAAGATGATACAGAAGATGAAAAATATTCCGAATTCCTGGAAGAATGGAAGATCAAGGAACTAATCAAGAAGTACAGTGATTATGTACGCTATCCAATTGAAATGGAATGTACAAAGCATATTCCTGATCCAACAGATGACAAGAAGACAATCGAAACACAGGAAGTCGAAACTTTGAACTCTATGGTTCCACTTTGGAAAAAGCAGAAATCAAAGATTACACAGGAAGATTACAATGAATTCTACAAGTCAAAATTCAATGACTGGGAAGATCCGCAGAAAGTCATTCACTACACTGTAGAAGGTAATATTTCCTATACTGCTTTACTTTATATTCCATCAAAGGCACCATACAACTTCTACTACACAGACTATGAACCAGGTCTAGAGCTCTACTGCAAGAATGTATTTATCATGGATAAAGTCAAAGATTTGATTCCATCTTATTTCAGATTTGTGAAGGGACTTGTTGATAGTGATGACTTGAATCTGAATATCTCAAGAGAAATTCTTCAGCAGGACCGTCAAGTCAAAATGATGGCAAAATCCATCGAAACAAAGGTTTCTTCAGCATTAAAAGAGATGCTTGAAAAAGACAGAGAAGGATATGAAAAGTTCTTTGATAACTTTGGCTTGAATCTAAAGGCTGGTATCTTAGCTGACTATGGACTCAACAAAGACAAGCTTCAGGATTTCATGATTTTTAGAAGCTCTAATGAAGGTAAATACGTTACATTAAAAGAATATGTTGATCGTATGAAGGATGAGCAGAAAGCAATCTACTATGCAATTGGCAAGAGTGTTGATGAAATCCAGAACCTTCCAGCAATGGGTAAACTCAAAGAAAAAGGATATGAAGTACTCTACTTCCTTGATGAAAGAGATGAATTCGTTGCCAATACATTGATGAACTATGCTGAAAAGCCATTCCAGTCAGTGAATAAGGGTGATCTTGATCTAGAAAGCGATGAAGAAAAGAAGACAAGAGAAGAAAAAGCAGAAGCAAATAAAGATTTATTAACTACTATGAAAGATTCTCTTGGTGACAAGGTCAAGGAAGTTCGACTCTCTTCTCGTTTAACAGATGAAGCAGCATGTGTTGTTGCGGATGAAGGTATGTCTCTTGAAATGGAGAAATACCTTGCAAATGATCCAATGGCAAAGGGTCAAGGCATGAAAGCTGTCAAGATCTTAGAATTGAATCCAGAACACCCACTATTTGAAAAGCTGCAGAAGCTTGAAAAAGAGAATCCAGATACATTAAAGAAATATACTTCTGTACTTTATGATCAGTCATTGTTAGCACAAGGCTTGTCCATTGATGATCCTAAGGAATATGCAAAGAGCATTACAGAATTAATGATGAAATAAAAAACAAAACTTCAGAGAATCATCATCTCTGAAGTTTTGTTTTTTTATTTCGTTTCTTTTTTGAACTGTATCTGTGAAAGGATAATTGCCCCAAAGACTAGAACACATCCAAATAGCTCTCTAGAAGATAAAGATTCATGTAAGATGACTGCACCTGCCAAAGCCGCAAATACAGATTCTAATGAAAGAATCATTCCTGCAATGGAAGCATCTGCATCCTTCTGCCCTACAATTTGTAAAGTATACCCTGCACCACTGGAAAGAATACCAGAATACAGAATTGGAACTGCCGCATCGATAATATTCTGCATAGATGGATGTTCAAGAACAAACATTGGAATCAAACATAACAGCCCAGCTGTTAAAAACTGAATACAGCTCATACGGATCCCATCTAAGAATGAGAAATGATCAATCACAAGAATATGTATCGCAAACATAAACGCACATACCATCACCAATGCATCTCCATAAGCAATACTGAAATCTTCCGTTACACTTAAGAAATACATGCCAATCATAGAAATGCCAACAGCTACATATACATTCCAGTTTGATTTCTTATGCATAAATAAAGAAAGAATTGGAACAATCACAGTATATAAAGCTGTTAGAAATCCAGCTTTTCCAACTGTTGTATACATAATACCAACCTGCTGGAACATAGAAGCAACACATAACGCACATCCACATGCAATTCCACCAATCCATAAAGCTTTCTGATCAGCTGGTTTTTTTGTTGTACCGGTAATCTTGTCTAAGACTGGCAATAATAGATACAGTGTCAAAGCCGCAACAAGATTACGAATACATGTAAACGTAAAAGGACCAATATGGTCCATGCTGACGCTTTGTGCTACAAATGCAATTCCCCAGATGAATGCAGCTAAAGCAAGTAATAAGTTGGATTTCATATGCTTCATAGATTTCCTCCAATAAATCCGTGTTCAAAAGTAATATGAATATGCATATGCTGCGGCTGTGAAAGAAAAGCATCTTCGATTGCTTTTTGAATTTCTGCGTTCTTATATTTACATTTAAATGGAACAATCACATCAAAAAACAGATTCATATGATTTTTTCCAGGTACAAGTCTAAGATCATGCATACTTAGTTTTGAATCCAGCTGTTGTAATGTTTCAATAATGATTTTCTTATATGCAAGAGATCTTGGTGTATCCTTTTCAAGTGGATCTACATGTAAAGACATCTGTACATGATACTTTTCTAAAATATGACGTTCTGCTTCATCTACGATTTCATGTGCCTGCATCAAACTGATATCACTATCCATTTCACAATGAGCACTGCCAAACATTGTATTTGGTCCATATTCATGAAGCATCAAATCATGAATGCCGTGAATCTGTGGATCAGATAAGATTTCCGTTTTGATTTCTTCCGCAATTTCAGGATCAATTGGATTCCCAAGGATTGCGCTGACAATTTCCTTTGCCATTCCAAAGGCAGAATAAAACAGGAAGAACGATAACAAAATACCTGCGGTGCCATCAAATGGAATATTTGGATATACACAAGCCAGCACCATCGCAACAATAGATAATAATGTTGCAAATGCATCATTTCTAGCATCCTGGCTGGCAGTCTTCATTGCCAGATTGTTTAATTGTTCTCCAAGTTTTTTGTTATAGAAACACATCCATACTTTGACAAGAACAGAAGCAAGCAATAAAACAAACAGTACATTGTTGAATATGATTTTTTCTGGATGAATCAGTTTTGTGATGCTTTCTTTCAATAAGCCATAGATGACCACAAAGATGATAATACAGGAGATGAATGAAACAATGTATTCCATTCTGCCATGACCAAATGGATGTTCCTCATCTGCAGGTTTATTTGCCACTTTAAAGCCAATCAGCGTAATCAGACAAGACAATCCATCAGACAGATTATTGAATCCATCAGACATAATACTGACAGAATGAATCATCATTCCAGAAATCACTTTCAAAAGGCACAGGAATGTATTGCATACAAGTCCCATGATCGTTGTTAAAATGCCATAAGAATATCGAACTTGTTCATCCTGGATATTCTCGTAATCTTTAATAAATGTATGTATTAACCAATTTGTCATGCCTATTATTCTACAACACTCATATGTGTATTTCTATGAGAAATCATTTGTTTGTGACGTGAATATGTTAAACAATAATGAAAACTTGATGGAAGAAATACAACGACAATGATCAAAAGTGTCTGTAAGAATGTATATTGATGAAAACTGGATACAAATGAAGAGAGAAAGAAGAGAATTCCCGTAACAAGCATCCATTGCATTCCATAGCATTTTGCTTTTCTACTTGTATGTGACCAGATAAAAGATACAAGCAGAGAAGATAATGAAAGGAAATAGAGAGAAGCGAATACATGTGACAGTCCACTCACTTCAATCATGATCAATTCAAACAGTGAAATTGTAATAATAATAGGTACATCATTTTTCAATACGTGAAACGAAATTGAGAAATCTGCATAAAATATCGCAGCCAGTCCCATCAAGATACCAAGTCCTTCATAGCCATTCAAACTACATACAAATGCAAATAAAACAAAACATTCATTCAATAAAAACGCATCTTTCTTATACATCATCACACCTCCATCTGGTATGAATATTCTATCTAAGAGTTGTGTTTTTACTGTCCGAAATATTGTATAATAAAGAAAAAGAATTGAGAAATTTATGGAAAACAGAAAAGAATTGAATGTTGTATTATGTCTCTATCGGATATTTCTTGAAAAAACGGATGCATCCCATGTCATTTCACTGGCATCACTCATTGATGAATTAGATAATTGTGGAATTCATGCAGAAAGAAAAACCGTCTATAAATACATGCAGGCATTGAATGACTATGGCTTTAAAATTCATCATGTACGTCGAGGAAAACCACATTTCTACTATATGGAACATCCATATACATTAAGTGAAGCCGTTGTATTAATTGATCACATATCTTCTTCTCCTGCTTTTTCAAGCAAGGAAACAGATCTTTTAACAAACAAGATCAAATCACAGCTCAGTACATATCAGGCAGAACATTTACCACATACATACTATGCAACTTCAAAAACAGACAATGATGCTTTCTTAGAAAACATTGAAACACTGCTGCCAGCAATTGCTTCCTGCACTGCTGTGGAATTTCAATATTATGATTTAACGATTGATAAAAAAAGAAAGTATCGTAAAAATGATAAGATCTATCATTTAACACCATATGCAATCGTCTCTTCACAAGGAAAATACTATGCTGTATTCTATGATGAAAAACATAAAGGCTTTTCTAACTATCACTTAGATAAGATTGATCATATTCGGATTACAGATGAGAAAACAGAACCAATTCCATTCTCTTTAGAAGAGCATATGAAAACAAGCATGCAGATGTATCATGGAAAACCAGCTACGGTATCTATTGAATTTAATGCTTCCATGGCAAATCCAGTACTGGAACAGTTTGGAGATAATATGATTATTTCCAAAAGAACAGATACAACGTTTATCGCAAATATTAAAACAACGCTGTCTCCAACACTGACAAGCTGGCTCATTCAATATCACGAACAATTACATATATTACGACCACAGTCTTTAATCAAAGAAATGCGTCACATTGCATTAGAATTATTAGAGAAATACGAGGAGGAATAAAACGATGAACAAAGAAGAAAAAATTCAAGAATTTCAGAAAATCATTGATCAGGCAAAACACATTGTATTTTTTACAGGTGCTGGTGTTTCTACATTAAGCGGTATCCCTGACTTTAGAAGCCAGGATGGTCTATACAACCAGAAATATGCTTATCCGCCAGAAGAAATCATTTCTCATCATTACTTTGAAGAAAATCCAGAAGAATTCTTCCGTTTCTACAAAGACAAGATGCTTCATTTAGATGCAAAGCCAAATATCGTACATACATTCATTGCCGAATGTGAGAAAAAAGGTAAAAGCCTTGGCGTTGTAACACAGAATATTGATGGCTTGCATCAGGCAGCTGGCAGCAAGCGTGTATATGAAATCCATGGATCTGTTGATAGAAACTATTGCGAGAAGTGTCATAAGTTCTTTGATGCAGAATATATCAAAGATGCTGAAGGTGTTCCATATTGTGATGCTTGTGGAGGTATTGTAAAACCGGATGTTGTTCTGTATGAAGAAGGACTCAGCGAAGCTGTATTGAATGGTGCAATTGCCGCAATTCAATCAAGTGATGTTCTTGTCGTATTAGGAACGAGCCTTGTTGTATATCCTGCTGCTGGATTATTGAGATACTTTGGCGGTAAATATCTTGTACTTGTCAATCGAGATGCTACGCCATATGATACTGCCGCAGATCTAGTGATCAACGATACATTTGAAAATGTATTTCCAAAACTTCATATTTAAAACAAAGAGGCTGTAACAGTTTGTTATAGCCTTCATTTTTATTGATTTAACACATAACGGTTAATAACTTCCGCAACTGCACTATGATCACAGTCATTCTCTGTAATGACATCACACAATGGCTTCATATCCGCAATTGTATTACTTACCCCAACGCCAAGACCTGCTTCCTGAATCATTGACAAGTCATTGAAATTATCTCCGATTGCAATTGTATCTTTAATATCTACACCTAAGATATTACATAATCTTTTAAGACCATTTCCCTTCGATACACCTTTACGGTTAAATTCCATATAACGATTACTGGAAAAAGAAACATCCATATTTCCAGTCAAATCCGTAATTTCAGATTCAATCTTTTTCAGATACGAGTAATCTGTATTCATATAGATTGCTTTAACAATTTCTTTGCCCTTTAAGAAATCAATATCATCTGAGAAGATTTCCGTACATGGCTGACGGTTTGCAAGATATTCAACTTCTTCTGGATAGAAATTTCTTACCCATACCTGATCTGGTGTATAGATATGGATACAAATATGATCATACGTTAATCCACGCTTATAGATAGCTTCTGCTTCTTCAAATGTAATCCCCTGGAAATACAATTGCCTTTCATCTTTATTTTCTGTAATTGCACCACCATTATAGGAAATGACATATTGATCCTTCTGATCAAATAATCCTAACTGTGCAGTTGTATGATGAACAGAATTATATCCTCTTCCCGTACATGGAACAAACTTTACACCAGCTTCTGTTGCTTTTCGAATTGCTTCAATATTTTCACTGGAAATTGTTCGATCCCTTGAAATCAATGTTTCATCTAGATCACAGACAATAATTTTATACATACACATCCTCCTGGATGTATTCATTATACAGATAGATTCACGAAATAAAATTCCAATTCGCTCTTCTTAAAGATTTAGTTGATGTTTGTAAAAATGCCATAATGATACTCACCGTAAGCAGTATAAAGATCGATTGGCATTGGTAGTTTAACGATATCTCTGCATATGAATGGTATCTGCTCCATCATGGAATCCATATAAGCTTCAGACTTCCACTTTCTCATATCCAATGTATATTTCAGCTTCTTCTTGAATACGATCCAGTCAAGATATCCTTGCAGACGTCTTGTACTGACCCCATGCTTCTGTCTGATCAGATTCTTTGCCTGTATATGCAGTTCATTTACTGATGATACTGTATTCCCATTTGGTGATACAAATGCACCTGATGGAATGACATCACTTTCAAAACCATTCTTAGTTACAAATGTCTGAATACTGTGACTGTCATCACTGATGATTTTTGTGTGTTCTGAGAAGTGCTTTTTGTACTGGTTTAGTATCTGAAAGCTTTCTCTTCCAAGACCGCCGATTTTAAAAAGCATCTGATCATTCTCATCAATCGCAGCTACAATACAAATCTTGTGATGGCTTTGTACAGCTTGTGACGCGTATTAAAGCATGTAACTATGCTCATTTCTGTAGCAACTGCCTGCTGTTCAAGTGTAAGTCCATTCAGTTCACCGACTATAAAAGTAGACCATGTATTAAAACTTGTTCTTGAATGCGTAAACATAGTGCCTGAAGTAGCCATGAATACTGAGCGACAGTTTTTGCATCTGTATTTCTGTCTGTGCTTTGGATTGAATCCATTCTTTACAAAGTGTACAGATCCACAGTGAGGACACCTCTGTACATGTGATTCAATATTTTCATAGTTCGTAGTATTAGGAGTTACTTTTTCTGAATACGGCCTGTCGATTCCTGCACGGATAAAAGACAGTTCAACAGGAGAAAGATGATTCAAGAAATCTTTTGTAATACGCATCATATATGATTCAACTTTACAGGTAAATCATACTCACTTCTTCTGTTTTCTCTGTCCGTTTTTGTGGACTATCAACTATTTCTTTAAAAAGAGCGTATTTGAAAAAGAAGCTAAATTTTTATACGCTTCTTAAACATTTTTATTTTGTAGTGACTACTATTTCACGAACGTATCTTTTTAATACAATATGCTTTTAGTTCATGATTGAGTTGTAAATCTTCAAAACTATAAAAGCACAACATATTTAATTGAGTGGAAGTAGGTGGAACACTTTTCATCATTTCATCGCTCATTTTGATGTAATTCATTGTTGTAGGCATTCTTACTTCTAATAAAAATGATCCATTATATTTAATTAATATTTTTGACTTATCAGTTACTTTACTGAAAGAAATAGAATCCTTCTTTACGCCAGCTAACTCCGCCCATTTTTCTACTAGTTCTACAATTTTATTAAAGTCGTTAAATCTCAATCTTTTGCCAGTTTTATTTTCAGAGAATTCTTTCCATACTTTTTGATAGGATGGTTTGTTAGATTGTTTATTAGTTTTTACAGGCAGACTTTTTAGGCCTGTCATTACCATAAAACAATGCAAAGTTGCTTTAGCGTCAGCTAATGCATCGTGAGGTTTTCCGTCCCATTGATATTTATAATATCTAGCACATGTTTTTAATTTTTTCCACCGAAAATCACCATGGTAAACATCATATTGACCATATATAGGTGCAAATTTTTCCATAACATCATAATAAAGATGAGAATCATATTCATTATATGCTCCATCGATTCCACCTTTCTTTAAGAAATCCAAATCAAATTTCAGATTGTATCCTACAATCACTGAAGCACTATAAAATATAGCATTTAGTTTATGTTCATAAAAAAGTAATGGTTGCTTATCTTTCACCATAGCAGGCGTTATTCCATTAATTTCTTGTGCTTCAGGCCATCTTTTTCGACGTGCAGGTTTAATTAACTCATTGAACAATATTTTCCCAGTACCATCAATAATAGCTAATTGAAGAATTTCATCCCTTCCCGAATATTTCCCAGTTGTTTCTGTGTCAACACAAATAATAGACTGCAATGTAATGCTGTCTCTATTTGTATAGATGCTTTTTAGTGATGAAGAATCCTTTACTTTTCGGTCTGAATAGTAGATTGGTTTGTTTTTTACTAGAACATTGTTTTCTATTTCATTCGTATATTTCTCAGAAGTAGAATCTTGTTTTGAAAAAGATTTTATATTCGTATTCTTAGATTGGGATAAAGTGTGATTCCCGTATTTTCTCTGTGATTCTTCAATTATTATTTTGCATGTAAATATTATTATAAGTATTAAAATTGTTACCATGTCATTATTTTATCATAAGAAATTTGTTCTGTTTCGTTTGAAATTGAATATGATATTTAGACCTATTGCTAATAAAATCTGATTTGTTTCTCTTCAAGTTGCAAAAAGAGTACAACAAAGTATGGAAATTCCACACTTTTGTTTCGTTTCGAATTAGGAACTGACATATCGTTATCGTTTTCCAAGTTGAAAGGGAAATTTTCATTTCGCTATTATACGGCAACAGATTTATTTTCTTTCAGCGTTCAGCCACCAAATGACTAAAAAGAGCCTTCCAATTAAAAAAATACACCTTTGATAAAGATTTCTAGACCTATCACAAGCAAGATCACACCACCAAGAATTGCAGCCTTGTTTGCAAGCTTCATACCAAACTTCTTTCCAATTTCAATACCAATCCAACAGATAACAAACGTTACAATTGCGATAACTAGACACGCAGCAAATGCTAAGACAAGATTGTAGTTTGCAATGGTAAATCCAACAGATAACGCATCAATGGAAGTTGCAATCCCCTGCATCAATAATGTACCTTTGCCAACTTGTTTTTCTTCCTCTTCACTTTGTTCTTCAAATCCTTCTTTTAACATGTTTCCACCAATGAAGGCTAATAGAATCAGGGCAATCCAGGGAATCAGTTTCTCAAAGGCATGAAAATACGTCACAATTGTATGCACACAGATCCATCCAATCATTGGCATTGCAAACTGAAAGAATGCAAATGTAAATGCAATCAGAAACATTCTTTTCTTTCGCATCTTCACTTCTTTTAATCCATTTGCCATGGAAACAGAAAAAGCATCCATCGCTAACGCAACACCAAGTGCTGCACTATTTACAAAAAACATGAAATTCATAAAAAATCCTCCCCAAACAAAAAAACCGGAACATGCACGTCCGGTCATCTTTCATTCCATTCATGCATAACCAAAAAAAGTTATACATGAGTCTCGCTGATTAAAACAAGCCAGGTATAAAAACCAGTATGTTGACTTGTTACTCTATGGAGTTAGCTACTCCCTCACGACTGAATTATTAAACACTGTAATACATCAGTTAGTCAATATTAATTAAGCATCTACTTTACTGACTTCTTCAGTAAAATATTCTTTTGCTTCTTCAAATGACATACCTAATACAACAGACAATTCATTATACAAGTAGCCTTCAGCCTTCTGCAGATATTCATCATCTACGGAAGCTGCCTTCTTATGCTGTTCCATACGGATTCTATTTCTTTCATAGGAAGTTTTAATGATACGAATCAAATCTGTAATTTCATTTGTCTTAAGAAGATTTGCATATTGGCTTTTCATATTGGCAGGTTTATTTGTTAAAAGTTCAAGTTCTGGTGTTTCCTTGATCAATTCCAGCAATTGTTCCTTCGTAATCAAATCTCTTAAATGACCAGCCTTGTTCGACACAGGTACTTGCATACGTGTAGAACCATCTGTGTTATGATATGGAACTAAAATATAGCACTTTTCACCAGTAAAACAACTTTTTTCTCTGCCTACTACTCTACAAACATCTCTTTTGTAAACTACTACATCATTAATCTTATACATGTGTCTCACCTCATTCCATTAGCCTTATTTTAGCATATTTTAGCCTTTTTTGCACGTGTCCAGCCGTAAAAAAAAGAGCCAGAAACTGGCTCAAATGATCTGCAGTAAGAAGAATTTCAAGTATTCTGTTTCAGGAATACAAGGATTGACTGGATGATCAGGTGCAGCACCTCTTTCTTCAATCAGACGAATGGAAACACCTGCTTCATTTGCAGCATCACATAACATCTTTCTAAATTCATCCTTTGGCATAAAATGAGAACAGGAAGCACTGGCAAGATAACCGCCTCTTGGTAAAAGACGCATTGCTTCTGTATTAATTTCCTGATATCCCTTTCTTGCATTATGGAATGTTTTTCTACTTTTTGTAAATGCCGGTGGATCTAAGACAATAAAATCAAACTGTGCATGTTCTTTCTTCAGTGCTGGCAGAATTTCAAATACATCTGCCTGTCGAAAAGATAAGTTCAACCCATTTCTTTCCGCATTCTTCTGTGCCATTTCCAGTGCAGATTCAGAAATATCCATCGCAAGTACAGAAGCTGCACCACCTTTAGCAGCATTCAATGCAAAAGAGCCTGTATGTGTACAACAATCCAATACACGCATTCCCTTAGCAAGACGTGCAACCTGTCTACGATTATATTTCTGATCCAGGAAGAAACCAGTCTTTTGACCGTTTTCTACATCCACTTCATACTTGATACCATTTTCAACAATTTCAGTAATGCAGCTGGATGGATGTTTTTCACCATACCATCCTTTATATTGCTTCAGACCTTCTTTTTTTCTCAGCTCGCCTTCATTGCGTTCATAGATGCCATCAATCACTTCACCATGGTTTTCCATCTCATCAAGCAATGCCTGATAAATAACATCCTTATTCTTTTCTGTACCAACGGATTCTACCTGTGTAACTAAGATGTTATTGTATCGATCCACTGTCAATCCTGGCAAGCCATCGGATTCCCCATGAATCAGTCGACATGCATTGATATCTTCCTGCATGGCTGTATATCGATACTCTAATGCATACTTCACTTTTCTTTGAAAAAATGCATCATCATATTTCTCATTTGCATTGTTTCCTAATAGACGAATACGAATCTTTGAAGTTTCGCTATAAAATCCAGAACCAAGATAGTTATTCTTGCCTCCAAATACATCAACAACACATCCATTTTCCTCTATCTCACTAGATTCTATAATTTCATCTGCATAGATCCATGGATGTCCTTTTTTAATATTCTTTTCTTGTTTTTTTGTCACAACAAATCTTGGAAATACTCTCTCTTGTTTCATGTTTTCTACCTTCCGCTTCAATATTCTATCACAAACAAAAAGAGGTGATACACCTCTTTATGCTTGTGGATTTGCTTCCTTGGAAGCTTTAATTACTTTCATTCGTGAGAATTCTTCACGTTCTTTTTCATCTAATGAATCATTGATAAAACGAATTGTATTTGTATAACGCGGAATCACCACGTTTTTCAATGCATTGGCACGTTTCTGTGTCTTGCTGATAGCATTTGCCAAACGATATACCGCATTATCAACTTCCGCAAGAACCATTGTCAACTCCTTAACTTTCTGAAACTGTAAGTACGCTTCATCAATTTTAGAGTTAGATTCTTCCAGACCATACGCCAATTCTAAATTGTCAGGTTTTTCATAGATAACATTAGGTACTTCAACACCCATAACAGAACGATATGTGAGTTGAATGTGCGTTTCAACTGGAATTTCAGATGCAATTCTCTGGATAACACCTGAATAGATATTTGCCTGCTGAAGAAGATAGTAACCTGTAGAATATGCCTTTGTAATTTCATCACGAAGCATTTTCACTTTATCTACAAGCTGCATCATTTCACTGACAAGAATATTTCTCTTACGATCCATCAGATCATATCCAGATTTTGCCAGCGCAAGAGAACGCTTCATACGAATGAGATTACCTTTTGTTGCGGCAACCTGCACTGCCATATTAGTATTCTCCTTCGTGCTTTGTAATCATTTCGATTGTAGCCATCGCATGATCAGGATCATAGTTATGTTTGATAAGTTCAGAATCAAGACGATCCAGTGCTTCTACTGGCAATGTGGATAATAATGCCCAGCCAAGATTCAATGTTTCTTCCATAGAACGGTTTACATTGAAGCCCTGTCCAACAAATACCTGTTCAAACAAACGGCCAAATGCCATATGTTTCTTGTCAATATCAGACAATTCATCTTCACCAATAACAGAAGCTAAGCTTCTAGCATCCTGTACCTTTGCATAAGATGCAAACAGCTGGTTAGAAATATCCTGATGATCTTTTCTAGTATAACCTTCACCAATACCATCTTTCATCAAACGAGACAATGAAGAAAGTACACCGATTGGTGGAGTAATGTTATTCAAGAATAAGTCACGATCCAATACAATCTGTCCTTCTGTGATATAACCCGTCAAGTCAGGAACTGGATGTGTAATATCATCATTTGGCATTGTCAAGATAGGAATCTGTGTAACAGAACCTTTGCCACCTTTAATAATACCAGCTCTTTCATATAGACAAGCCAAATCTGAATATAAGTAACCAGGATATCCTTTACGTGAAGGAATTTCTCCCTTACTGGAAGAGAATTCACGTACTGCTTCACAATAGGATGTCATATCTGTCAAGATAACAAGCACATTCATACCACAGTCATATGCAAGATATTCTGCAGCAGTCAATGCACATCTAGGTGTCAGCATTCTTTCAACGATAGGATCATCGGCAAGGTTGACATACATAACAACCTTTTCCATAACACCTGTTTCTTCAAAAGATCTTCTAAACAAATCAGCAACATCGTTTTTTACACCCATTGCACCAAAGACGATACAGAAGTTTTCTGCATCTTCACCTGTTAATTTTGCCTGCTTAACGATCTGGATTGCTAATTGATCATGTGGAAGACCACTGCCTGAGAAAATAGGAAGCTTCTGTCCACGAATCAATGTATTCAATCCATCAATTGCGGAAATACCAGTCTGAATATAGTTTCTTGGATATTGTCTTGAATATGGATTCAATGGCTTGCCATTTACATCTTCAAACTTATCCGCATAGATTTCACCTAAGCCATCAATTGGTTCACCTGTACCATTAAATGTTCTGCCTAGGATTTCCTTAGATAGTCCAAGTTCCATTGGATGACCAAGTAACTTTGTTTTTGTATTGCTGAGTGATAGACCTTCTGTACCCTGGAATACCTGGATCACAGCTTTTTCACCAGAAATAGATACAACTCTTCCACTTCTTGTAGAGCCATCATTCAATTCAATTTCAACCATTTCTTCATTGGATACATTTTTTACATGGTCTAGGGCAACAAGTGAGCCCTGGATCTCATCCAGTCCTAATAACTGTAAACTCATAATCTGCCCTCCTTATAAAATAGAATTCAATGCTTCATCAATCTTTTCTGGATAGCTGTCCAGAAGATCAATATTGTTATTTGGTACATCAAACTTCATTTTGATGACTGTTTCAAAAATACCTGTTTTTGTAATCAAAGATACTGGAATGTGTTTTTCAACCTTTGCTTTACAAGCACGATATAGATAATCGATGACTTTCATCATCTTAAACTGCTTTTCCATTGGTACAGACATATCATCTGGATGGAAAGCATTCTGTTGTAGATAGCCAACTCTAACAACTCGTGCAATTTCAAGCAATAGCTTCTGATCTTCAGGTAGTACATCAGAACCAATCAGCTTTACAACTTCCAGCAGGGAATCTTCTTCATGAAGAATTTCCTGTAATTCTGCACGTAATGTCAAGAAAGAACGGTTAATATTTTCAGCATACCAGTGAGATAATTCATCAATATATTCACTTGTAGACTGATTCCAGTTGATAGCGGCATAGTGTCTAGCATATGCTAAAGATTTATCCAATGCCCAGAAGCATCTGACAAATCGACGTGTATTCTGTGTGACTGGTTCAGAGAAGTCACCACCCTGTGGAGATACTGCACCAATCAAAGTAACAGAACCTTGTTTGCCACTCAATGTATCAACATATCCAGCACGTTCATAGAACTGTGCAATTCTACTAGGAAGATATGCTGGGAATCCTTCTTCTGCAGGCATTTCTTCCAGACGGCCACTCAATTCACGAAGTGCTTCTGCCCAACGAGAAGTAGAGTCAGCCATTAAAGCAACATGATAACCCATATCACGGTAATATTCCGCAATGGATACACCTGTATAAATAGAAGCTTCACGTGCTGCTACTGGCATATTAGAAGTATTGGCAATCAATACTGTACGATCCAGTAATGATTTACCAGTTTTTGGGTCCTTCAATTCAGAGAATTCTTCCAGAACCTGAGTCATTTCATTACCACGTTCACCACAACCAACGTAAATAATAATATCTGCATCACAGAACTTAGCGATGGAATGCTGAAGCATTGTTTTACCAGCACCAAATCCACCAGGTAAAGCTGCAGAACCACCCTTTGCAATTGGGAACATTGTATCTAGTACACGCTGTCCAGTTATTAAAGGAATGGATAATGGCTTTCTAGCTTTGATTGGACGAGGAATACGAACTGGCCATTTCTGTGCCAATGTGATTTCTGTCTGTTTTCCTGTTTCTTCATCTTCAACAACAGCTAATACATCATTCACTGTATAGCTGCCGCTAGGCTTAACATTCTTCGCTACACCATGAACACCATTTGGAATCATAGAACGATGTTCAATGACACTTGTTTCCTGACAAGTCGCAAAGATTTCACCAGCAGTTACAACATCACCTTCCTTGATGAGCATTGTAACATCCCATTTCACCTTAGTATCAATAGCATCTACCTGTGATCCTTCAGAAATGAATGCACCTTCAATTTCTTCGATCTTCTGTAGAGGTCTTTCAATACCATCATAAATGTTTTTTAATAGACCAGGACCAAGTGTTGCGTTTAACAAAGAACCTGTTCCAATGACTTCTTCACCAGGTCTTAGACCTGTTGTAGATTCATATACCTGGATTGTTGTGCAGTCATCATTTACTTTGATAACTTCACCAAGCAGATGCTTCTTACCAACATAAGTCATTTCTCTCATCGCAAATGACTTTGTATTACGGACGGTAATGACCGGCCCATTAATTGAATATACGGTATCGCTCATTATTCATCCTCACTTTCTACAACTTTGAAACCAGAATGATTTCTAAACCATGCAAATTGTTCATCACGTTTTTCACCTAATGTACAACTGTATTCAAAATGATTTACTTCATCAACGAATTTAAATCCGCCAATAGAGAAATATCCCTTTCTGATCTCCTGTTTCATTTCCAGCTGATTTAACAGCTGTTTCATTAATTCCATATCATTTTCACGAACAAGGAAATATCCTTCTTCATGTAAATCTACTTTTTTCAAATTACTTAAAAGATACTCTTTATAAGCATCACTCTTTGCGAATGCCTTTAACTCTTTTGTAACTTCAGCAGTTAATTCATCAACAAATCCTTTACGCAGTTCTAATAGTTTTTTCTTTGTATCTAATTTGTCATGAGAAGATTTTGTTGCCGCAAACATGCGAGCTTCTTTCAATTCACCTTCTAGATATGTAGAAGTTTCTTTGAGCAAACCTTCTTTAAAGAAGCTAACCTGATCGTTACGTAATGCATCTGTTTCCTGGTTGACTAAATTTTCAACGAGTTCTGCATTACTTTTGACATCATTCGCAATTTCTTCAAGCAATTTCTCCTGATTGTCTTCCATCTGTATTCACCTCATAGTTTTACGCCAATTGCTTCAGAAATATATTTGTTGATTGATTCAGAAATATTTCCGGAGCCATGACGATCTGGAATCTCTACAATAAGAGGCTTTGCAAGATTCATTTTGTATTTGGATACGATATCACTGACCTCTTCTATCGTAATCGTTGTCATCAAAATAATGGCAATATCATCTGTATGGATCAATTCATCCAGACGATGAAGTATATTGTCACGTCCTTTGATGACTTCACCTTCGATACCAGCAAGGCGCATTCCCATTACTGTATCGGTATTGTCGCTGATGACGTAGCTTCTCATAGATTAAAGATTGTTCAAGATCAAGATGGAAATTAACAAACCGTAAATAGCAACACCTTCACCTAAGGCTACGAAGATAATTGCACGACCGAAGTTATCAGGATTTTCACTAACAGCACCTAAAGCAGCTGGAGCAGCCTTTGCTACGGCCCAACCAGCACCGATACAAGAGCATCCTACAGCCATAGCAGCAGCGATAAATCCAAGACCCTTAGCAAAATCACCAGTAGCAGCAGCTGTTGTATCTTCAGCTAATGCTGTGAACTGATTTGCCTGGAATAAAACCATAACGAGGAATACACCACAGAACAAGGCAATCTGCGCCATCATTCTATTACGTGCATTTTTTACATTTAACTTTCCAGCAAACATTAAACCAAGAGGACCAACAACAAGAACAACAGCGATTAAAGGTAATAACATTTCAATAGCACTTAACATTTTATTTTTCTCCTTTAGATTATTTATCTATTGATTACTCTGCAACTTTAGCAGACAAAGCATTAAACTGAACGCCTCCAGCATCATAATATCTAGAGAACATTTCATAGTATTCAAGACGTAATGTCTGAATACCTACAATCAAACCTTCCAGTACCATAACGAAGATGTTACCGAAGATCAATACCGCAACACCGGCTTTTCCTGTCATTTCAACAAGTGTCATAACAACAAGCATCATACCAGCATGGCTTAATACGAAACCACCAACTCTTAAGTAAGACATGGAGTTTGTAACGAATGTCAACAATACATCAATCAGTTCAAAAATTGACTGTGCGATGTATCCACCCCATCCCTCTTCTGGCTTTACTGTTTTATGTTCAACCGCATTGCTTAAAGGTTCTTTCATCACAAAGCTGATGACTGGTAAAACAATAAAGATACCAAGATACACAGGATTGAGTACATTCCATCCAAGCAGCATAGTCGCAACAATTGCAAATACGATACCACCATAGAATACTAGACCAGCAATACCATTCTGAGAGAAGATTGCATCTCCTAACTGATGGTGTTTGAAGCGGTTCACAATATTCATACACTGTGTTGTAAGAATCAATACAGCACCAATTGCGACTGCACCAATCAGTAATACCATCGTACTGCTCTGTGCCATAACATCGAAAAGCTTTTCTCTTACACCAAATAATGACTGGTGAACTGGGTTTAACAGCTCTTCATATCCAAATACAGATCCAAACAAGAAACCAAAGATCATAGATGTAATACCACATCGATTAATGATTCCAAAGATCTGGCCCTTCTTTTCAAATACAAGTCCAAGGATAAATAGAACAAGTCCCTGTCCAAGATCACCGAACATGATTCCAAACAATAGACAGTATGTAAATGCCATAAATCCAGTTGGATCAAAGTCTGTATATTTTGGAACACCATACATGCCTAAGAACATTTCAAATGGCTTTGCAAACCAGTTGTTCTTAAGTAAAGTTGGACATTCTAAATCTGGTACTTCAGATGGATCCTTCACTTCAATTGTTGATGGAAGATCCTTGAAGATTGCTTTATAATGATCAACTTCATCTGCCTTTACAAATCCACTTAACAGATATTTTTCATTGATCTCAGCTATATATGGATATAATTCATGCACACTGTTTTCTTCATTACAGAATGCATAGATATCATCAATCTGATCTTTATAATGTTCTAGCTGTTTCTTAACATCAATCATTGGGATATCAATTGGTTCAAAGTATAGATCTTTGAAAATCTTACGTACTTTATCTACATAAGAATCTGATGTTACGTATAACATCCATACGTATTGTGGTGTTTCATGTACGTGATGATGTACAAAGATTTCATCTTTATACATGCTTAGCTTTTTATAAGACTCTCTTGGAAGTCTGCCAAAGCCAAAGTTTAAATACTGACACGCATGCATTCTTTCAAAACCACATTCACTCAGTGCACCTAAAGCCTGTTCATCATCTGGTGTCAATAAGACAGTATTTGCATCTGTCTCAAGACCAAACGTTTCATCGAGCTCATCAATAAAAGCATCCATTTCTTCATTTGTGTAATGCTTTTTTGGAGCTCTTTCAGGATCTAGTGTGTAATTTACACTATGTGCAAAGTTCTGCAGTGTCTGAAGATAACCGCTATATGGATTCTCATCATTAATGAGATGTCCACCATTATCTTCATTGATAATGTCTGCAGCATGTACAGCGTGTAACAAACCTGAATGCACACCATCCAATACCATCTCATCGATGTGTGATTCATCCGTGGCTACACTGACATATTTCATTTTTACAATAGCCATACATCTACTCCTTCTTTTAATATACCAATAGCGCACGGATACGATCTGGTGCTATTTGATAACGAATTCCTTCAATAATATTGATCAGATTCTGAATTTCTGTTTCCGCAAGTAATAAATAACTCAAGAAAACAACATGAGAATCCTGATAATATTCAATCATATGATGACCCATGTTAAATTGAATCATCTGAACATACTGTTCAATACTTGTAAATCTTAGATCATGTGTATAACGATGATATTTCTTTGCAACACGTTCTAATACTTCATCTGCATCACAGTTTTCAATCATATCTTCCAGTTCACGTTTTTTAAAAAAGCATGTATATGGAAGCATAAACTTCTCAATTGTCTGTGATGATTCTTTGAAGTATTTCTTCAAACGATAAATTGCAGATAGATTAATCAATTCTGCTTTTGACATAATCAGCTGATCTAAAGCAACATTCACTTCATTTTTCTTTGTCAGATCTAATAATTGAATCGTATCTTTATACAGTTCTAATTCAAGATCATGTTCCAGTGCAATGTAATCAATTTCTTCCAGTCTTTCAGACTGATATTTGAATATGATTTTCTCATACGCTGTACCCTTTAAAACATCTAATAATTCACTAAAGCTTGTTACTTCTGGTAAACGTTTAATGTCAAAAGAAAAATATTTTTGCGCGAACATTGGAAGATACGATATAATTCCACTTCTGATTTCTTCATCATTTGTGACAATATATCTCACACATGCTAAGATCATACGAATCTCTGAACGCATTACAAATGCATAGATAAAGCATCTATCATTTTCACCACCATAGCGTTCCAGTTTCTCTAAACGATGGAAAATATCCATACGCAATAAAGATTCCAGCTGTTCTCTATGAATTGCCTTTTCATTGATTCCATCCAATGTTTTTGAAAAATATGTTTCGTTCTTTAAATAACTAGCTACTTCAGGTACAGATTTTTTTTGAATCAAAGTTTCATACTCATTTGCTTGAAGGCGACTACCGAACATTGCTCTTGCTTTCGTACTCATTGCTAACTCTGAGCTCATATTCGCCTCCTGTTATGATTCAACACTGATAATTCTTGTAACCAGTTCTTTTTTCCATTGTTCTTTATTTGCGTTATACATTTCAGTTAGTCTTTGAACATTCTTTTCATACAACGCTTTGTTTTCTTCTTGGTTTTTTGCAACTTCCTGTGCAAGTTCTTTCTTTGTCTGCTCAACTTTGTTTTTTACATCAGCCCAGGCATCGTCAGAAAGTTTCCTTTTTTCCTCTTCTACAGCTTGTTTGAGTTCAGCACGTTTTGCGTATTGCTTCTGAATCGCTTCACGTGTTTTTTCATCTGTCTCAATCAACTGTAAGATAGCATCCATTTCCATAATAAATACCTCTTATCTTTTTGACCCAATTATTTTAATACTTTACTTATAAAAATAAAGAGTTTCTTGTGAAATCAAAAAGTTAATAATTTCACATAAACTCTTTCTAGCGAATCATGTCGTAAACGTGGTATCCATGCCCACAATTTCGTGTTCGATACAGGATCATTCCTAAATGTTCATACTTCTTTGCTTTTAAAATATCATCGGTTTCTAGTGCAACCATAATGCCATACTGCTGGGCGTGGGCGTATACAAATTCCATCATTTCTCTCATAAATCCCTGGTGCTGATATTGCTTCAATACAACAAGAATATCTACAGATACATAACGCGCATTTCTTTTTATGATTTCTTGAGAAATCGTACCACCATCATTAGATGAAATTCGTGAATAATCCAATACTTTCTGAAAGCCACCCAATGCTTCTGTTTCCGCAAGCATTTCTTTAATCACATTAATTAATGTAATACGATGTCCTTCAGAATCCGTCATGATAAGATATGACTCTCCCCCTTCACTCATATACGCACATCCACTTCTTACTGCAGCTTCAAATACAGCACGCATAAAAATATACATTGACTCTCTTGTTAAAAAGAATCCTTTCATACCGATTTCACTTTCGGAATATTCATAATCAAAAAATGCATCTGCAATGTCTTTTGCAATTTCAGATATTTTTTCAGCAGATAGTTTTTTATCAATTGGAATAATCATATTTCTTTCCTCTTTTTTGCTTTCATTATAGAAAAAAGAATGGCGAAATGCCATTCTAATGTTAACGCGTAGATTTGTCGTATGGAATTCCTTCTGCCTTTGGTGCCATTGAATTCTTTGATGAGAATGCTAATACAATCAAAGAAATGATATATGGCAATAAGTTATACACAGTCGATGGAATATTCATAGAAGCAAGCAGTGGAATACCAGAATATACAGAACCTAAGGATCTGAAGAATCCGAATAACAATGCAGCTAATACAATTCTATGTGGTTTCCATTGACCAAAGATCATAACAGCCAATGCTAAGAAGCCATATCCCGCAACGCCATTTTCAAATGTCCAGCTAGAACCAGCAGTAATATAAGCAATACCGCCAAGCCCGCCAAGCATACCAGAAATCAATACACCAGCCCAGCGCATCTTGAATACGTCAATACCTACAGAGTTAGCAGCCTGTGGATTTTCACCACATGCCATTAGTCTTAGACCAAATCTAGTCTTGTAGAGAACGACATATGCGGCAATCACTGCAACAACTGCAACAAGCATAAACCAGTTAAATTCAAATCCACCAATCTGAACTGTTAAATCTGGACGGTTATCAATGTAGTAAACAACAGAAGAAACATCACTGGAATCTGCAGATAAGTTAATTGCTTTTACAATAACTGCAGAAACTGCTGTTGCTAACATGTTCATTGCAGTACCAATCAATGTTTGATCAGCATTGAAATGAATTGCTGCTACACCAAGCAATGCAGAATATAACATACCAAATGCAATGGCACCAACCAATGTAACGATGACAGTGATAAAGCCAGGTACATCAACTGGCATGTATTTCAGTACAAGTGCTCCGCCAAGTGCACCAACAACCATGATTCCTTCAAGACCAAGATTAATAATACCGGAATGTTCTGAGAAGCATCCTCCTAAAGCAACCAATGCAAGAACGGAAGCAAACAGAAGCATATATTGAAGTAACAATACCATTATCTGTTATCTCCTTTCTTCTTACTGTGTAAGAGTGTTCGAATGAATCCCATGAATCCGCAAAGGTAAATAATAATTGCGGTAATCAAATCAGGAATCTGAGATGGGAATGCTGTTTTATCAAGGAAGACAGCACCATCTGTAATATGCTGAATAAAGTATGAGGAGAAGATTGTTCCAATTGGATTTAATCCTCCTAGGAACGTTGCGGCAATACCATTGAATCCCATTGCTGGAACAGAGGTCTGTCCAACTTCCCATTCTGCAATACCAGAAAGATAGAAGAAGGACGCACCAATTGCAGCAAGTGCACCACCGATTGCCAGCGTAACGATGATGTTTTTCTTTTCTTTCATACCTGCATATTTAGCAGCATCTTTATTGTAACCTGTTGCGACAAGTTCATATCCAAACTCTGTTTTATTTAAAACAAACCAGACTAGAATTGCGATAATAATGGAAAGTGGAATTGCAATTGTCACCTTGTCATTGCTGAACAGTTTATCCAATCCAAGACTTGGCAGGATTGCAGCATTTCCATGTCCCTGCAGCTTTAATGTATAAGGACTTGTTGGCTCTTTTACACCAGCTAGTAACATGTTGACACAATATAATGAAATCCAGTTCAGCATGATGCCAGAGATAACTTCATTTACATTTCTAAATGCTTTTAATACCCCAATGAGTACACCACTCAATGCACCAGCAGCAGCACTCAATACAACACATAAAAACCAAGGAAGTTTTAAACTCAATCCACAGAACAAAGCAACACCAGCACCAAGTGCATATTGACCAGCAGCACCGATATTAAATAAGCCAACTTTGTAACAGAAGCATACGCTCAATGCACAAAGAATCAGTGGTGCAGTCTTGACAAGTGTACTTCCAAAATACTTCACACAGATCTTTCCCATTGGGTAGTTAAAGTAGTTCTTCAAAATAGAACAGATACCTTTAAATGCCTCAGAAGGATTGATCAGCAGCAATACAATAAAACCAATCAATACACCAAGTACGATACAGATCAATGCAGCTAGAACAGCCTGTACAGATGGTCTATCAAGAAAACTTTTCTTCTCTTTCATCATTCTGCTCCTTTCTGCACATTTCTTTTCGCACCAGCCATATATAAACCAAGTTCTTCAACCGTTGTCTTCTTAGGGTCTAATTCTCCAACGATTTCACCTTCATACATAACTAAGATGCGATCAGAAAGATTCATAACTTCTTCCAGTTCAAGAGAAATCAATAGAATTGCTTTCCCATTGTCTCTATCCGCAATCAACTGTTTATGGATAAATTCAATTGCACCAACGTCAAGACCTCTTGTAGGCTGCACCGCAACAAGCAAATCATGATCTTTATCAAGCTCACGCGCAATAATTGCTTTCTGCTGGTTGCCACCAGACATAGAACGTGCAACTGTAGAAGCACCTTGACCACTACGTACATCAAATTTATCAATCAATGTATTCGCATATTTACGGATTTCATCTTTCTTTAAAATACCAGCTTTATTCACAAATTGAGGCTGCCAGTATCTCTGCAGAACAATGTTGTAATCCAGTGGATAATCCAGTACAAGACCATGTTTATGACGATCTTCTGGAATATGAGACATTTTTGAAGATCTTTGACGAATGGATTGATTTGTAATATCTTCTCCACTCAATGTAATCTTGCCACTTGTGACTGGTTCTAGTCCTGTAATACCATAGACAAGTTCTGTCTGTCCATTTCCTTCAATTCCCGCAATACAAACAATTTCTCCTGCTTTGACATCAAAAGAAACATTCTTTACTGCGTTATTGGAATGGCGTTTACTAGACATTGTCAGGTTTTCAACATGTAGAACAGTCTGTGAAGGATGTGCTTCATCTTTATCAACAATAAGCTGTACATCTCTACCGACCATCATTCTAGAAAGTTCTGCTTCACTTGTTTCTTTGACATTTACTGTACCAATGCATTTCCCTTTTCTAAGTACAGTAACACGATCCGCTACTTCCATAATTTCATTCAGCTTATGAGAAATAAACAGAATTGATTTTCCTTCACTTGCAAGATGCTTCATGATCTGCATCAATTCTTCGATTTCCTGTGGTGTTAATACCGCAGTAGGTTCATCAAAAATCAGAATTTCATTGTCTCGATACAACATCTTTAGAATTTCTGTTCTTTGCTGCATACCAACTGTAATATCTGAAATTTTTGCATCTGGATCAATCTGTAATCCATATCTTTCAGATAGATCCATAACTTTCTTTCTTGCTTCCTGCTTCTGCAAGATTCCATTTTTTGTATCTTCAACACCTAAAATGATATTGTCCAATACTGGAAAACATTGAACTAATTTAAAATGCTGATGAACCATTCCGATACCTAATGCATTGGCATCGTTAGGATCATTGATTTTAACTTCTTTGCCATCCTTTTTAATTACACCTTCTTCAGCTTGATACAGTCCAAATAGAACTGACATCAAAGTTGATTTACCAGCACCATTTTCTCCAAGTAGAGCATGAATTTCACCTTTTTTTAATTGTAAAGTGATATCATCATTTGCCACGATACCTGGAAAACGCTTTGTAATGTGTAACATTTCAATTGCGTAATTTTCGCTAGACATGATGGTCTCCTTCCTTGATTCTTCTGACAATAATTATATTAAAAAAAAAGGATGGAATAAAGCATTTCCATCCTTCTTTTCAACAAATTATCTATATTGACTTATGCAAGAATTGTTCCCTGGAAGTCAATCTTAACGTTTTCAGCTGTTGGTTCTGGAGCTGATGTATCGTTAGAAACCTTGATCTTTCCATCAAACATATCCTTAACTAATGCCTTGTAGTCTTCAACAGTGAACTTACCGTCTTCAAACTGTGTTGTTTCTTCAGGAATCTGTACATAGTTAGCTGTTGGATCATCACCAGAAACAAGACCTAATGTATCGATCTTACCAGCTAATTTATCCCAGTTGCCATCCTTGATTTCTTCAAGAGCATTTTCAACAGTAACAGCCAGACCCTTCATAGCAGAAGTAACTGTCATACCATCACCATAGTCAGCATCGATAGAAGCGCTCTGGTCAACGTCAACACCAATCATCTTGCCATTAGCAGCCTTAGCAGCTTCAGCAGCAGAGATATAAACACGTCCACCACAACCGAATACTACTTCTGTACCATTTGCGAACCATGTATCCATTGTAGCCTTGATAGCTGGATCTTCAGAGAACTTACCACCGTATACATACTTGATTTCAACGTCTTTTTCACCAAGTTCCTTAGCAGCAGCGTCAGCACCCTGAACATAGCCGTAACCATAACGCATAACAGCTGGAACAGCCATACCACCTAAGAAACCAAGCTTTTTATAACCAAGCTTAACTGCAGCATAACCTGCCATATAACCAGCTAATTCTTCCTGGTAAATAGCACAGTATACATTATCAATATTTACATACTTTTCAAAATCCCAGTTAGATGGGTTGTAGTCATACTTTTCACCTGCAGCTGTAACACCTGCTTCAAGTAAGTCGCCTTCAGCAACGTCAAGAGCTACAAACTTAACATCAGGATATTCCTTAGCACATGCTACTACAGAACCAGCAAATAAGTAACCAGGCATAACAACTACGTTATGTCCTTCAGCAATTGCTGTTTCGATAGCCTGTACACGAGCATCTGTTGTGTCAGCAGATGGCTTGTAGTACTTGAAATCTGCACCGTTCTTTTCGCTCCATGCCTTAGAAGCTTCATAAGTTGTCTGGTTGAATGATTTATCTGTAATTTCACCAGAGTCTGTGATCATCGCAACAGAAATATCAGATGTTGCTGATGTTGTTTTGTTTGATCCGTCTGTGTCTTTACCAGAAGAACAAGCAACTAAGCTTGTTGCCATAAGACCAGAAAGAACCAGTTTGAATAATTTCTTCATTATTCTTTCCTCCTTCGCAAAGGCTTGCTTTACGTTACTTCTATTTTACTTTTTTTTAATATGAAGTTTCAATGATTATTCGAGAAATTATAGACAATTTCACTGAAACGTAATCGCAATTTACATTTGTTCTCAACAATTTATGAAATTGTTTTCAAGAATTGACAAATGGTATACTTTATATAAACAGGAGTTTTAAAATGGTTTTTAGCAGTCTGACATTTTTATATGCATATTTACCAATCGTTTTATTCATTTACTATATTTCTCCACTACAATGCAGAAATGTTGTTTTATTCATTGTTTCTTTGATTTTCTATGGATGGAGCAATCCACTGTACATATGCATCATGCTATTTTCCATCATTATGAATTATATGTTTGGTCACTGGATCAAAACATATCAAAACAAAGCAAAAACATTCCTTATTTTATGTATCATCTGTAACCTTTCCCTCTTGTTTTTCTTTAAGTATTACACATTTGTAAACAATATGCTGCAATCATCTGGCATCCATATCTTGCCTGCCTTATCTATTGCATTGCCAATTGGTATTTCTTTCTACACTTTCCAGGCAATGAGCTATCCAATTGATCTATACACAAATACAATCACACCACAGAAAAGTCTCATCAGCTTTGGAACATATGTAACGATGTTTCCTCAACTGATTGCAGGTCCAATCGTTCGCTATAAATACATTGCTTCCCAACTCACACAGAGAAAATATACACTCGATCGTTTTTCCTATGGCATTCAGCGATTTGTCATCGGTTTAAGCAAAAAGGTCATGCTCGCAAACACATGCGGAGAAATCTACGAATCTGTTGAAGCATTACACTTTTCACAGACTTCTGTCTGCACAAGCTGGATTGGAATTCTCTGCTATACATTTCAAATCTATTTTGATTTTTCTGGATATTCAGATATGGCAATTGGCTTAGGAGAGATGTTTGGATTTCATTTTCTTGAAAACTTTAATTATCCATACATTTCTAAATCCATTACAGAATTCTGGCGAAGATGGCACATTTCACTGTCCTCCTGGTTTAAAGACTATGTCTATATTCCACTTGGAGGAAATCGAAAAGGATACAAACGACAATGTCTGAATCTATTTGTTGTATGGCTGCTTTGTGGCTTATGGCATGGTGCCAGCTGGAACTTTGTGTTGTGGGGTGCATTCTATGGAATTGTACTATGGATTGAAAAAACATTCCTATCTAAGATCCTTGCTAAGATTCCAAAAGTATTTGCACACCTATATACAATGATTGTTGTCATGCTCGCATGGGTACTATTCTCACATACAGATATTTCACAGGCCATTCATTCCATCTCCATGTTATTTGGAAACTGCCCTGCTTTCTATAATGCTATTACGTTCTACTATATTCGTAACAATGCATTCTTATTCATGATCTGTTTCATCGCATGTACTCCAGTTGCGAAAACAAAATGGAATGTTTTCAAAAAGCTTCACTGGCTCTATCCTGTTGTATTGATGATACTTATGATTCTCTCAACTGCATTCATTATCAATGGAACATACAATCCATTCCTGTACTTTAGATTCTAGGAGGTTTTTTATGAAAAAGAAGTTTGCTTCCTATATAACAACGATTCTATTTCTCACGTTACTTTTTTCACTCACAGTTGCGAATTGTTTCCATGAGAAAGTTGATTTTTCTATCAATGAAAATCGTTCTCTTTCTTCTTTCCCACCTCTTACATTTTCAAATATTGTTCAGGGAAACTTTGATCAGCAGTTTGAAAACTGTCTGAGTGATCATTTTCCATTTCGAGATGCATGGATCATGACAAAAGCAGCTGTCAAAAAAGCTTGTGGTGCCATCGAAAATAACAATGTCTATTTTGGAGAAGATAATCATCTCATCAAACAAGAATTAGACTATGATAAAACAACGATTCAGAATAACATTTCCTATATTCAGCAATTCACAGAAGATAACAATATCAAAGCAAATATCCTTCTGATTCCTGATGCATGCTATGGAGAGGAACAGCTGCTTCCAAAAGGTGCGGTCAATATGGATGAAAAAGAAATGATTCAATCCATTCAGCAAGATCTGCAAGATCAGACAATCATTGATATCACGGATACGATTCATGATACAAAAGATACCTATTTCAAAACAGATCACCACTGGAATGAAAATGGAGCTTTGCTTGGATATGAAGCAATCTGTAAAGATGTATTAAACAAAAAGCCGAATACATTTCATTTCCAGAAAGTATCTGACTCTTTTCAAGGAACAATGGTGACAAAATCAGGCGTATTCTGGAATGAAGCTGATAAAATCAATAAGATGGAATGTGATATTCCATTTCAAGTCAAAGTAACATATGATAATACAGTCATGAAAGATTCTCTTTTTGAAGAAGACAATCTTCAAAAGAAAGATCAGTATACATACTATTTAGATGGAAATCATGCTTTGGTAGATATTAAAACAAATGTAAAGACAAAAAAGAAAGCAGTGATTGTCAAGGATTCATATGCACATATATTACTCCCATATCTTGCGAGTGAATATCGTGAAATCCAGGTAGTTGATTTACGTTACTATAGTCAGTCAACTTCATCTCTTTTAGATAAAAACACAGATTTTTATGTGATCTATTCACTAGAATCATTTGTCAATGACAATCATTTAGCACTGCTATATTAGAAAGGATTATTTGTATGAAACTAAAAATCAGAAAAATGGGAATCAATGGAGAAGGTATTGGATACGTTGATCATAAACCTGTCTTTGTTGAAGGTGTTCTTCCTTATGAAGAAGCTGAAGTAGAAATTACAGAAAAGAAAAATACATACGCAAAAGGTACGCTCAAAAAACTGCTATGGGTATCCAAAGAAAGAATCCGTACAGACTACGAATACTATATTGAAGAAGGATGTCCTTTATATATTCTTCAATACGAGGCACAGCTCAAATATAAAAAACAGATCTTGGAAGAAGCTTTATTGAAATATGGAAATGTCAAAAGTCACTTTGTCAGAGACTTTCACCCATCTCCACTCATTTATGGCTATCGTACACAATGTAAATTACCTGTACAGGATTCTAGAGGTCATATGGTAACAGGTATGTATGTACCAGGCACAAACCATTTCCACCCAATCAAAAGATCCAGAATTCAATCAGAAGAATTAGAAAACGCTAGAATCAAAATCATGAAAATGGTAGACCGTTCCTATTTAAAAGCATATGATGATCGAAAAGAAAAAGGGTTACGCTACCTGGTATTACGTGTCATTGATGGTAAAATGCAATGTACACTTGTTACAGGAAAAGATAAAGTACACAAAGAACTTGTAGAAGAAATCATGTCAATAGATGGTATGACAGGTGTATTCCAGTCAATCAATACAGATAAAAAAGCAGTCGCAATCTTTGGAAGTGCGGTACATAAGCTCGCTGGTGAAGATACAATGCCTGTAAAAATTGGGGATATTACATTATCTTTAGCGCCAGAATCATTCTTCCAGTTGAATGTTGTGCAGGCACAGGAAATGTACAAAATGGCCGTCAGCAAGATTGATAAATGTAATACTCTTGTAGAAGCATATTGTGGAGTTGGTGCAATGAGTTTACTCGCACACAAAAAAGCAAAACATATTATCGGAATTGAATCCATCCCTTCTGCCGTTGCAAATGCAAATGAAAATGCAAAAAAGAACGGCATTGAAAATGCACAGTTTATCTGTGATGATGCAGCTGAGGGGTTAAAGAAGATTGCGAAAGAAAGAGAAGTTGATGTATTGCTTGTAGATCCACCTAGAAGTGGCATGGATGATAAGATGCTGGATGCAATTGCACAGGCACTGCCTAAAAAGATCATCTACATTTCATGTAATCCATCAACGCTGGCAAAAAACCTCAAAGTGTTAAAGCACAATTATCATGTCACAACAATCTTGCCATATGATTTATTTCCACATACACCTCATATTGAATCCATTACTGTTTTAGAAAGAGATAACTATAAGAATGATAAGTAATATGAAACAGGTTATTTTACAAGAAAACTTAAAACCCGTATCTACAATCGGCATTGGGTGCATGCGTATTTCATCTATGAATGAAAAGGAAGCAGATACATTCATTCATACTGCATTAGATTCATCCATCAATTTCTTTGATGAAGCAGATATCTATGGCGGTGGAAAAAGTGAAGAAGTATTAGGAACATTCTTACACAATTCACCATCTGAAAGAGAAAAGATGTTTATCCAGTCGAAATGTGGTATTCGTAAAGGCTTCTTCGATTTCAGCAAAGAGCATATCTTGTCTTCTGTCGATGGTATTCTATCTAGACTCCATACAGATCACTTAGACTCCCTTCTATTACATCGTCCTGATGTATTGATGGATGTAAATGAAGTACAGGAAGCATTTGATGAACTCTATCAGTCTGGTAAAGTACTCGCATTTGGCGTATCAAATATGTCAAGTGGACACATGTCGTATTTATCCAAACATATTCATCAGAAACTCATCACAAATCAATTACAGGTATCATGTGCACATACACCAATCATTGATGCATTATTACACGTCGATATGCATGATACATGGAGCGTAGATCATGATGGCGGTGTACTTCCTTACATGATGGAGAATGGCATTTCTCTACAATGCTGGTCACCACTACAAAAAGGATATTTTGAAGGTGTATTCTTAAATGATCCAGAGTACAAAGAATTAAACGATACATTAGATGCGATTGCTTCCAAATACAAAGTAGAAAAAGATACAATTGCCTATGCATGGCTATTAAAGATTCCATGTTCCACACAGGTAATTACAGGTACAACAAAACCAGAAAGAATTCTCTCTGCCGCAAAAGCAATGGATATCGATCTTACAAAGGAAGAATGGTATCAAATCTATACTAGTGCAGGAAATATCCTTCCATGAATCACAAATGTCATTCACTGAATGGCATTTTTTATTGGCTTTTCTCTAGCTGCCATGTAATAATTCTGTTATGAAATTGATTGTATTAAGTGACTCACATGGTTTAAAACAGCCACTGGCATATATTCGCTCTACCTATGAAGATGCGGACTGCATTATTCATTGTGGAGATATCTGTTTGCCAAAAGAATATGCAAAAGGAATGATTGTCGTTGCGGGAAACTGTGATAATCCAGCATGGTACCCAAATGGAGAAATCATTGTATTAGAGAATCATAGGATCTTGATTCTACATGGACATGTTCTATTCTCTTCTTCTTTTGTAAACAAGGATGCAATTGTACGCTGTGCAAAAAGAAACGACTGCGATATTGTTTTCTTTGGACACTCTCATGTGTACTGTGATGAAATTATTGATGGGATTCACCTCTACAATCCTGGATCAATTACACAATCACGTGATGGATCACAGCCAAGCTACATGATCGTTACATTAGATACGAATTCATGTGAAGCAAAACGCATGACATACCAGCCATATCAATAAAACAGAAGCAAAAATCTTCTGTTTTTTCATACATCGATCTGAATGATATCCTGCATTGCAATGACAGTTCCACTTTCTAATTCCACACCACCAAATTCAATTTTCTTTACACGCTCACTAAGTGTTTCATACATGCCACCATTTTTCAAATAATCTTGTACAAAATATGTAATTGTAACGTATGGATGAGAAGAAATATTTTCTTTTAATACCTGCAATTTAGTATCAATGATTTGTTTTTCATCATCCGATAATTCGATCTGTTCTACAGTAATTCTTCCATTTTCCTGAATCGTATCTTTATAGCCATCCAACGCATCAAAACTTGCAAACTGTGCTGCACGCTGTGCCATAGATAATGCTTTATGTTGAGAAAGTGGACGTTCCATGTTTAAAAGATCATCATAGCGATGTGGATCATTCTGATCTTTAGATACATACTTCATGCCTTATGTCCTCCAATCTGTGCATTTCTTAATTTTGTCGTAGCAGCTTCTGTTAGATCAATTCCCTTCAGTACTGCATTTTTTCCATACTTCTGCTTGATTTTCAAAATTGCTTCTTCCGCCTTTTTCTCACTCTCATCTTCTTCAACAGGCTGCCCGTCAAATAAGCTTGCCTGCTGGTATTGTGCTAAAGATGCATTTTTAATATTTGCCGCACTTAAAGTAATTCTTCTAATAAGCAAAGAAGGATTCACTTTTGCTTCATATATTTTCATACATGCCATAATCAATTTAGAAGTCGTAGAAGTACGTACATCAAACCGATACGATCCATGTGCTGATTTGGGAAGCTTTCTTCCATACCAGTCCGTAACAACTTCACCTGTATAATTTGTTGTCATAGAAGAAATATCATAGCCAACAGTTAATGTAATACTTTCAGCATTTACATGATTCTGAATGAGTTTCAATGATAATTGTTCACACATCTCTTTGACAATGATTTTTCCTTTTTCATATGTATATGGCTCTGATAAGATTTGTCCAATCCCACAGGAATGGTTCGATGGTCGATATGCTTTGATATCCTTTATTGTACACGTTTCTATTCCCCATGCGTGATCAATCAATAGTTCTGCATTGATTCCAAACATCTGATACAGAAGATCTTCATTATACTCATCTTCGTATTTACCAACAGAACATCTCGCAATATCCCCCATCGTTAAAATACCTGCATTCTCCAGTCGTTTTGCGATACCTTTTCCAACACGCCAGAAATCCGTTAATGGTCGATGCGTCCATAACAGGTTTCGATATGAATACTCATCCAGTTCTGCAATTCTAACGCCATCTTTATCTGCAGGAATATGTTTCGCAACAATATCCATTGCACATTTACATAAATACAGGTTACTTGCGATACCTGCAGTTGCGGTAATTCCTGTTTCCTTTAATACTTCCTGAATTAATTTTTTCGCAAAATCATGTGCGTTCATGTGATAGATTTTCAAGTAATCCGTTGCATCAATAAATACTTCATCAATGGAATATACATGAATATCATCTTTTGCGATATAGCGAAGATAGATTTCGTAAATACTTGAAGAATATGCAATATATGTTGCCATTCTAGGCGGTGCAATTAAAAAATCCAGTTTTGTATATGGATCTTTCAATTCATCATCATACATACTGGAAGAAAGAAATGGCTGATGTTGAATTTTTCTTGCGCGCTCTTCGTTGATTTCTTTCACTTTCGCTCTGACTTCAAATAATCTAGCTCTGCCACTGATGCCATATTTCTTCAGCGATGGAGAAACCGCCAGACAAATTGTCTTGTCTGTTTTGGATGCATCCGCCACAACGAGATTCGTTTTCAAAGCATTCAGTCCTCTTTCCTGACACTCACAAGAAGCATAGAATGATTTCAGATCAATTGCGATATATGTTCTATTTGTCTGCATATGCAGTATCATAACATATTTAGTTTTGCTAAAATGGATATATGAATTACGAATGTACGAACACATCCATAACATTTCACAACACAGATTGTTTTGAAACAATATTGGATTTTCTAGAACACTATAAACAGTCAAAAAAGAATCGTTACCTTTTGTTATTAAATAAGCAATTATATTTAAATGACACTGTCGTAAAAGATGTTCATGAAAAAATTAATGGGAAAGATATAAAACTGTTACTAGACAAACATGACATTGACTGGGTCATTGGAAAAAAACCATGTACGGTTCTATACAAAGATGATTTTATTTTAGCAGTCCATAAAGATGCAGGATGTATTATTCATGGAGAAGAAAATGATCAGGATTGTCTTAATGCACAAGTCGCAAGATACTTCAAAGACAATAACATTCATACTTCAGTACGTCCTTTACATCGCTTAGATAAAGATACGACAGGTATTGTCTTGTATTCATTGATTCCTTTCTTTCAGCCATATTTAGATCAGGCAATGGAAGAAAAGAAGATTCATCGTGCGTATCTTGCAATCACGTATGGAAATAAGAAAGCAGGTTTGTGCTTTGATATTCATAAGGCAATTGGAAAAGATCGACATGTATCAAATAAATACCGTATTTCTTCAAATGGAAAAGATGCATTGACACATGTTGAAATCATTGAGAAAAAAAAGAATTACACACTTGTTCGCTGTATCCTGGAAACAGGGAGAACACATCAGATTCGTGTGCATCTTTCTTCGAATGGTTTACCAATCGTGAATGATCCAATGTATGGAAAACCATCCAGAGATTTTAAAAAAATGGGATTATTTGCTTATCAAATTTCATTTTTTGACCCAGTCAATGAAAATAAAATAAATATTTCAGATAAATTTTTAAAAGATTACTTATTTTTTGATTTTTGTAACAATGTAACGAACAAAAAGTGATTATAATATGTTCATTCAAAATTTGGGAGGAGAAAAGCAATGAAGTATGATTTTGAATCAATTTTAGACAGAGCTGGAAAAGATGCAATCGCTGTTGACTTACCTACAAATCAGGCTGGCGCATTTAAAGATGTCAAAAGAAAAGAAGGCTTTGATGTCATTCCTATGTGGGTCGCTGATATGAATTTCCCAGCATGCCCTACAATCGCAGAAAGTATCATTAAAAGAGTAAACCATCCAACATATGGTTACTTTGAACCAAGAGAAGAATACTTTGACAGTATCATTCAATGGCATAAGACAAGAAATAATGTGGAAGGCTTAGAGAAAAAGCACATTGGATATGAAAATGGTGTTTTAGGCGGCGTTATTTCTGCTTTGAATGTACTGGCTTCTAAAGGTGATAATGTTTTATTAAATTCTCCAACATATATTGGTTTTACACACGCACTTGAAAATAATGGTTATAACATGGTCTTATCTCCTCTGAAATTAGATGAAAATAATGTCTGGAGAATGGATTATGAAGATATGGAAAAGAAGATCGTAGAAAATCATATTCATGTTGCGATCATCTGCAGTCCATATAACCCATGTGGAAGAGTCTGGGAAAAAGAAGAACTTGAAAAAGCAGTTGCATTATTTGAAAAGCATAACGTATGGATTGTTTCAGATGAAATCTGGTCAGATATTATCTTAGACGGCAACAAACATATCCCAACACAGTCCGTCAATGAATATGCTAGAACACATACAGCTGCAATGTATGCACCAAGCAAGACATTCAACCTTGCAGGACTGATTGGCTCTTACCACATCATTTACAATGACTGGCTAAGAGAACGTGTTGAAAAGGAATCTTCCCTTTCTCACTATAATTCTATGAATGTTCTTTCCATGTATGCTTTGATTGGTGCATATAAGAAAGAAGGCTATGAATGGGCTGATGAACTTTGTGAAACTATTACTGGCAATGTCAACTATGCCTATGATTTTATCAAAGAAAACTTCAAGGGCGTCACACTAGCAAAGCCACAGGGAACATATATGTTATTCATTGACTGTGAACAATATTGCAAAGAAAATAATGTTGATATTGAGACAATCCTTCATAAAGGATGGGAATATGGCGTATACTGGCAGGATGGCAGACCATTCCATGGACCTTATTCCATCCGTATCAATCTTGCTTTACCACTCTCTAGAGTCAAAGAAGCATTTGACCGTTTAAAAACATACGTATTCTAAAAAATAGCACAGTGTGCTATTTTTTTTGATCCAATAATTCTAATTTTTCATTCAGTTTATTATAGATATGTGTACGGAACCATTCTTCACTGCTCTTATCAATAGCTTCCTGCTTTGTAAACCAGTTCACTGCACTATTTTCATCTTCCTTCACAAATACAGGATCATTCCTGTCTGCTTCAAATACATATGTTAAGTTCAGATGCAGATGACCTGGTACATATACACCATGTTTGATATGACCATCGACTGTTAATATTTCCAAAGAAAAAATATCATCACTTAACAGCTTTAAATGTTCAACACCACTTTCTTCTTTCACTTCTTTACAGGCAACATGCTTAAAATCCTGGTCACCATCATTATGACCTCCAAACCAGCTGTATGACTGATAAATATTGTGATATGCCATCAAGATATGCTGATGACTTTGGTCACATACCCATGCACTTGAAGTAAAATGTGCCATTCCATTCTCTCTTGTAAATAGATCCAATCCCGTATCAATCCATTTCAGCATCTGTTTCTGATCATTTGCTTCCTGTTCATTATAAGGTTTGTAGTCTGCAATGTATTTCCTGATATCCATGTATAAGATTATACATCATTCTTTTAAACAACTTTTCAAAATGATAAAATGAAAGCATATTCAGGAGGAAACACATAATGGGATTTCGTAAAGATTTCTTATGGGGTGGCGCTGTTGCTGCTCACCAGTTGGAAGGTGGCTGGAATGAAGGTGGGAAAGGACCATCGATTGCCGATGTTATGACTGCAGGTGGAAATGGTATTCCACGTCGTATTACAGATGGTATCGTAGAAGGAGAAAACTACCCTAACCATGAAGCCATTGATTTCTATCATCACTACAAGGAAGATATTGCTTTATTCGCAGAAATGGGATTCAAAGCTTTCCGTACTTCTATCGCATGGTCAAGAATCTATCCAAATGGAGATGATGCTGTGCCAAATGAAGAAGGCTTAAAGTTCTACGATGACATGTTTGATACAATGCATCAGTATAATATTGAACCAGTCATCTCACTCTCTCATTTTGAACTTCCATATAATCTGGCAAAAAAATACAACGGTTTCATGGATAAGAGATGTATTGATTTCTTTGTTACTTTCGCTAAAACATGCTTTGAAAGATATAAAGGCAAAGTAAAGTACTGGATGACATTCAACGAAATCAATAACCAGGGTGCAAATGAATGTGCACATCATATGCTGCAGGAAGGTGCAATTCTAACAACAGATGACAACCCAGAAAATCAGTTTATGATGTATCAGTCTGGTATCAATGAACTCATTGCCAGTGCAAAAGCAGTACAGATTGGTCACGAAATTGATCCAGAAAACATGATTGGATGCATGATTGCATTTGTTCCAATCTACCCTGCTACATGTAATCCTAGAGATATGATGGAATTCACTTCCGCAAATCATAGAAGATACTGGTTCGCTGATGTTCACTGCACAGGTATCATCCCTGGCTATCTTGAAAAATACTGGGAAAGAAAAGGATATCAGATTGCTCTCAGCAATGAAGAAAGAGAAGATCTCAAGAAAGGTACTGTTGACTACATTGGCTTTTCTTACTATATGTCTATGGCAACTGCATGGCATGAAGGCAATGATCACTATGAATTCTCTGAAGGAAACTTCGCTATGGAAGATAATGGTACTCCAAGTGATGTTGTAACAAATCCATATCTTAAAACATCTGACTGGGGATGGCCAATTGATCCACTTGGATTACGTTATTCCCTCAGCTACCTGGCTGACCGCTATCACTTGCCAATGATGATTGTTGAAAATGGTCTTGGTGCATATGACAAGAAAGAAGAAGATGGTTCCGTCAATGATGATTACCGTATTGCATATCTAAGAAATCACATTGAAGCAATGAGAGACGCTGTCAATGAAGAAGGTGTTGATCTATTAGGCTATCAGATGTGGGCACCAATTGATATCGTTTCTGCATCTACTGGTGAAATGGATAAGCGTTATGGTTTCATCTATGTCAACAAAAACAATGCTGGTGAAGGTGACTTGTCTAGAAGCAAGAAAAAGTCATTTGACTGGTACAAACATGTGATCGAAACAAACGGCGAAGAATTATAATCTCTGAAAGGAATGGAACAATATTTCATTCCTTTTTCTTTCCCTTTTTCAAAAAATGAATATAATACATGCTATGGAAAATACAAAACAAATTGATTCACAGTATCAAAGAATGACCCAGACACCTGTGTCAAAACTCATTTTATCTCTAGGTCTGCCTACGGTGATCAGTATGCTTGTAACAAGCATCTACAATATGGCAGATACCTACTTTGTAGGAACACTTGGAACAAGTGCATCTGGCGCTACGGGAATTGTTTTTGGACTCATGGCAATCTTGCAGGCATTTGGATTTATGTTTGGACATGGTGCAGGTTCAAATATCGCAAGAAAACTAGGCAATCATGACGTACAAAGTGCAAAAGAATATGCATCCACTTCTTTCTGGTGTTCAATTCTTATAGGTGTTTTAATTATGATTTTTGGACTTCTTTTCATTGATCCATTCATGAGACTGTTAGGAAGTACATCAACAATTCTTCCATACGCACGTACCTATGGTATCTACATTCTGATTGCTGGTGCAGCAATGACTAGCAGCTGTGTCATGAATAACATTCTTCGCTATGAAGGGAAAGCATTCTTTGCGATGATTGGTTTGACACTTGGTGGCGTATTGAATATCTTTGGTGATTATATCCTGATTAATATCTTTCATATGGGAATTGCAGGTGCTGGCTTGTCCACTGCCATATCTCAATATATTTCTATGTTTGTATTAATGATTCCTTATCTACGAGGAAGAACACAATCTAGTTTTCATCTCAAAGATTTTTCAACAAGACGCATTGTATATCAAGATATCATTTCTACAGGAATGCCTTCATTATTCCGTCAAGGCTTAAACTCTGTTTCAACAATGGTATTAAATGGAACAGCTGGTATTTACGGAGATGCAGCAGTTGCAGCCATTTCTATTGTGACACGTATCATCAATTTCATGTTCTGTATCGCAATTGGCATTGGACAAGGATTCCAGCCTGTTTCTGCATTTAACTATGGTGCAAAATACTATTCTAGAGTGAAGCAAGGATTCTTCTTTGCGATGAAACTTGGAACATTGATTATGGTCATCTTATCCATATTTTCATTTTTCAATGCTTCTTCTCTCGTATCTATTTTCAGAGATGATCCAGAAGTCATCAAAATTGGTGTTAGAACACTACACTGGTATTCCATTTCACTCATATTGATGCCAATTACAATGTATGGAAATATGCTGTTTCAATCCATCGGAAAAGCAAAAGTTGCTTCTTTTCTAGCAGCACTGCGTTCTGGCTTGTCCCTCATTCCATGTATTGTTATCCTGAATGCATGCTTTGGACTGAATGGTCTAGAAACAGCACAATCCATTTCTGAAATCATTGCTTCTATTATTACCCTTCCATTTATCATTCATTTCTTTCAGAAAATGCCAGAAGATCACAAAGACTAAAGGGATGCAATCTGCATCCCTTGTTTTTAATTTCCACATCGAGCGTAAACTGTACTTTTGCCTTGTAACAAGAAAGAATCATCCCCTGTCAAATACTGAACGAACAGTTTATTTTGTCCTTTTTCTTATCTATAATAGATTTTTGATCCTTCTTCCACAGAATGTAATAGCCATGTATTACCGCCAATAATACTGTGACTTCCAACGACCGTATTACCACCTAAAATCGTAGCATTCGCATAGATTACAACATAATCACCAATATCTGGATGACGTTTTCCACACTTTAATGGATTTCCATTTTCATCCAGATCAAAGCTTTTTGCCCCAATTGTCACACCTTGATACAGCTTTACGTGATGACCAATTGTTGCTGTTTCTCCAATGACGATGCCAGTTCCATGATCAATGCAGAAATATTCATCAATCACTGCACCTGGATTAATATCAATTCCTGTTTTTTCATGTGCATATTCACTCATGATACGAGGAATATATGGAATTGATAAACGGTATAATTCATGTGCGATACGATAAATATTCGTCGCATAGAAACCAGGATAGCATAACAGCACCTCTGCTTTGCTTTTCGCTGCTGGATCGCCATCATAGATTGCCTGAATATCTGTTAATAGTTTCTTTTTGATTAAAGGCAGACAGCTAAGAAACGTATCTGTCAGTTCATCTACCTGTGCAGTACTTCTATGATCAAAAGCTAAACATGTTCGAATTTCATACCGTAATGCTTGTTCCAGTTCAATATATGCTTCTTCTTGTGAAAGATCAAAGTAGTGATAAAAATCGGGAAACAGAACAACCTGTGAAAGCTTGATGATAGAAATGATCCTTCTTCTTTCAGGCAATATCTGTTTTTCATTTTTGATCAGATTTAATTCATTCAATTGATTCAATACATTACAATTTCCATTCATTTCATTCTCCAAATAAATCCGTTGACAAGTATCGATCTCCACTGTCTGGAAGCAATACAACAATTGTCTTTCCTTTGTTTTCTTCTTTCTTCGCAAGTTCAATTGCAGCATACACTGCTGCACCACTGGAAATTCCTACAAGTACACCTTCCTTGTGACCAACCAGTCTTCCTGTTGTAAATGCATCTTCATTTTTCACACGAACAATTGCATCATAAATATTTGTATCCAATACCTTTGGAACAAATCCTGCACCAATGCCTTGAATCTTATGCGCGCCAGCCTTTTCACCAGACAATACTGCAGAAGAATCTGGCTCAACCGCAATCACTTTCAGATCTTTGATCTTTTCCTTCAGGTATTTGCCTGTCCCTGTAATTGTTCCGCCAGTTCCAACTCCAGCAATGAAGTAATCCACATTTCCATCTGTATCCGCATAGATTTCTGGACCAGTTGTTTCATAATGTGCTTTCCAGTTAGCTTCGTTATCAAACTGCCCGGCAATCCATGCACCTTCTGTTTCCTTCGCAATTTCATTTGCTTTTTCAATTGCACCTTTCATACCTTTAGATCCATCTGATAAAACAAGTTCAGCACCATACGCTTTCATCAGTTTTCTTCTTTCAACAGACATTGTTTCTGGCATCACAATAATGACGCGATAGCCTTTACTTGTACCAACAGAAGCAAGTCCAATACCAGTATTTCCAGAAGTTGGTTCAATGATAACAGAGCCTTGTTTCAATATTCCTTTTTCTTCTGCATCTTCGATCATTTTTTTCGCAATTCTGTCTTTTACGGATCCCGTAGCATTGAAATATTCAAGCTTCGCAATGATTTTTGCCTGTAAACCCAATTCCTTTTCAATGTGTGTCAACTCCATCATTGGTGTATGTCCAATCAATTCTGTAACGGATGTTTTAATGTTTGTCATCATTTATTCCTCTTTTCTTACACGTTTCAAGTACCAACATCCTAGATATATTGATCCTGAAACAAATAAGAAAAAGACAGAGGATCAATATATCTCTCGGTCATATTTACTCTAACAGTTTATATGTGTTGTTTAAAACAACTCTGCTTGAGAAATCCGAGAGCCTGAATTAAAACAACAACAGCAATTTAACATAGCAACATTGTTTTTCATAAATCTCTCTCCTTTCTCGTCAGTACTTTTAACAACTATAAATTAATACGCAAGGAAACAAATGTCAATCAAAGTGATTTTCGATTGTAAATTTTACAAATCACGCAAGAATTAATTTACATTATTTTACAATACCTAATTGTTCCAGTACAACCGCAACACCATCATCGATACAAGCTGGTGCAACAATATCTGCATGCTTTTGAACATCATCCTTTGCATTTCCTAAAGCAACACCAATATAGGCAGGTTCAATAAATGGTGTATCATTTCCCGCATCACCAAAAGCAATGACATTATCCCATGTTAAACCATATTCTTTTAATGCACGATTGACAGAAATAGACTTGTTAATATCTTTCAGGAATACGTCATAGCCATCTTTATAAGACCATGCAAACTTCAAATCTGGAAGTGTTGTAGAAAAACGATCAATGATAGATTCATCTCCAATCAAAAATGTACCAAGAGGCAATCCATGTTCTACATGATGTTTTCTTTCTTTTGTATCATCAATCACAGTATGATCCCATGGTGTATCTTTTTTTATGTAGCCATCAACAAACTTCTGATGATTTGCATACGTTACAATACGATCTTCAAATTTAAAGCCCAGTCCAATATCATGCTTGATACAAATATCAGTAATTGCATCCATATCCTCCTTCTTCATTGGATGCTTCTCAATTGTATTTCCATCATGATCTACTAAACAGGCACCATTAATCGTTCCAATCAGATCCATTGGAAGATCACGAAATAAAGATGGTGGTAAAAATGTATAGTGTCTTCCAGTATTTACCATCACTTTGATACCTTGATCTAATGCCTTATGAAAATCTTCTTTCAAACGTGCAGAAATTTCATATTTTCCTGCCGGGAGGATCGTGTTATCAATATCTACAACGATCAATTTAATTTGTTCTATGTTTTTATCCATGGAAATATTCTATCACAAGCTGTAAAATAATATTTGGTTTTGTGCTCGTAGCTCAACTGGATAGAGTGTTGGCCTCCGAAGCCGAAGGTTGCGGATTCGAACTCCGTCGAGCACACCATGATAAAAGGGATTCCAGCGAATCCCTTTTAATTTAGCATTTGTAATTTTTCTTTGAGAAGATGAATTTGAATATGCGTTGATTGACAATTCACTTCTCCATCTGTATGTACCCACATTGGTTTTTCTACTTTGATTTCAATTTCTCTTGCTTTCATTTCCGTTACACCTTTAAATTTCAGATGTTTTCCAGAATATGCATACGGAAAGATACGGAAGAAATCAAATTGAGATAAGTGATTGCCAACACATACATCTAATAAACCATCATCACTTTCAGCATGTGGACAGAACTGGAATCCTCCACCCTCATATTTTGTATTCATACATACAGAAAACAGTAGCGCTGGAAATGCATATTCTTTTCCATCCACGATGATAGTAGATGGAACTCGTTTTGTTGAAGCAATGGTACGAATCGCAGTTATAATATATACAAGCTTTCCTAAATATATTTTATTTAAGACTTTCTTTGCTTTAGAAATCTGTGCTTCTTCACAAATATGTGCATCAAAACCAATACCACTGGAAATATTGAAGCGGTGATGCACATATCCATCTTCATTTGTTTCTTCTTTCTGTAAAATATTTTCTTGTTTCAGATATACAACTTCGCCAACATCCATACAGCGATGTACTTTTCCTTGTAGAATCTGCTTTGTACAGGTTTCTAAATCTTTTGAAATATGCAATCCTTTTGCTAGATCATTCGCACTGCCACAAGGAATATAGCCAATTCTAGTATTCTCAAAATCAACAATACCATTCACGGCTAGATTCATTGTTCCATCCCCTCCAACAACAATGATGTTTCTTTTTTCATGTGTTGAAGTCAGATCTCTCATAATTTCTGGAATGTTATATTCCAATGTTGAAAAATGAACATTGTAATCTACATTTGCAGCCTGAAAAATTGGCTCAATTGTACGTAGCCAAACCTTTTTCACTCTGCCGGAAGCTGCTGCTGGATTGATCACTACATCAAACATAGATTATTCCTCACTGAAAGATAAATCGATTCTCTCCCCATCCTTGCTGATGACTGCCTGTGGGAAAAGCTGTTGAACCATTTCTTCATAGATCCATGGATCATGCATACTTGGAGAATAATGTGTAAACCACAATTGCTTAACATTCGCATTTTTCGCAATTTCTGCACTCTCCTGCATCATCATATGCTTATTCAGTTTTGCTTTTTCTTTCTTTTCTTCATCACCATACATACCTTCCGCAATCATCAGATCTGCATCCTGTGCATACTTTCTAATCGATTCCGTAGGTCGCGTATCTGTTGTATACAGGAAATGAATTCCTTTTCTTTCTTCTGCTAAAACCATGTCAGAAGTATATGTTACGCCATCGATTTCAACAGAATCATTTTTTTGCAGACGTCCCCAGGCTTTCATAGGAACATTGTTTCTTTCTGCTTTTTCACGATCAAATTTAGGACTGCGCGCATAATCAAAGGAAAAGCTGAAACATGGAACAGAATGTCTAACAGAAAAAGATGTAATCTTTAAACCATCAATTTCGTATGTATTTTCTTTCTGTTCATATTCCACAAATTCAATTTCAAACGGAACATATCTAGCAATCAATAAAACACCTTTTAATAAGTCTTCCAGTCCCTTTGGACCATAGATCGTAATTGGTTCTGTTCGATCTGCTTTTGCCATGGATAATAACAACCCAGGAAGTCCTGCTGTATGATCCGCATGAAAATGCGTTAAAAATATCGCATCAATATGTCGACAAGACAATGTCTTGGCATTCAATGCAATCTGTGTTCCTTCTCCACAGTCAACAAGTATTTCATGACCATTCCATCTCACAAGCAAACTCGTTAAAAAACGATTTGGAAGTGGAACAGTCCCACCAGTTCCTAACAAACAAATATCTATCATAAGTTCCATTATTTTATCATAAAACAAAAAGACTTCCCATGGGAAGTCCTCTTATAGATTCAATAATACTTCAGACAGTTTCGGCATTAACTGCTGCTTTCTAGAAATGATATTTGGATCAAAGCCTGAATGATCATCAAATGTTGTTTCAATTACAGAAGCAACAACATGTGCCATAGGTCCATAGTAATAGAACATGGATCCATTTCCCATAACATCCGTGAATAACATAACCATGATATCCAGCTTGTTTTCCTGTTGTTCTTTTTCCATATTCTCAAGGAATTGTGGAAGGATCTTCTGTACTTCATCTTGTCTAGAGTAGTTTGTCTGACCAATCGCAAAATGGAATTTTCCAATCTGGTAGTTCTTCAAGTCTCGTGTCAAGATTTCATGTGGTGTTGCATCTTTCAACGAAATAGAAGCACCAAGCATTTCTCTTGCATACTTTTCTACATCATCGATTCCTGCAATTTCTGCAAGCCACTTTACAGTATCACGATCTTCCTGTTTTGTCGTTGCAGATTTAAAGTTCAATGTATCAGAGATGATTGCTGACATCAACAGTCCACTCATTGTACGATCTGGCAGCAAGCCATTTTCTTTATACAAAGAAGCAATGATCGTACATGTACTTCCACATTTATGGTTGCGATATTCAATTGGCATCTGTGTTTGAATGTTGCCAATATGATGGTGGTCAACAATGGCAACAATTTCTGCCATATCAATATTCTGGAATGTCTGGTTCACTGCACTATGGTCAACCAAGGCAACCTTCAGTTTCTGATAGTTTCTTGTATGGTATCGAGAAATCGCACCAACGACTTCTCCTGCATCATTTAAAACAGGATAGGAACGTACACGTGAATGTCTCATCTTCATCGCAACATCTTCAACATATTCATTTTCATTAAATGTAATGATGTTTGTTGTCATGATTTGATCAATACTATAGCTTTCTGTAATAACTCTTGCAGTATTCATCGTATCATTGATTGTTTCAATGATTGCACATCCCTTTTTCTTTGCTAAAGCAATTGTATCTTTAGATGCTTTCATACCACATGTGATCACTAAACACTTGCATCCTCTTTCAATGACCATGCGATGTTTTTCTTCACCATTAGAAACAATAGAAATACCATCTTTCAGCACATAATAATCCATATCTTCACGCTCTAATGTAATGATATGAATCACACCATTTGTCTTAAAATGCTCTGGTTCATAAATAATATTTCCACCAACAGTCCGTGCAATATTATCTAAAGATGCCGTTGACATTAACGTAACAAGGTCTGTATCTGGATGCAGACGAACACTTGCAAGATTACTCGTTGTACAGATACCACAAAGCTTACCATTTTCATCATATACTTCCAATGAGCGGTTCTGTGTCTGCAGCATCAAATGCCATGCATGATGTACTGTTTCATTTTTCTGTATGATTGTAGGCGTATCAATTTCTATATCACGGATCTTTGCACGTGCATCCGTCATTAACAAAGGATTTTCAAGTCCAAATCTTTTCAAAATAAACTTAGTTTCTTCATTCAATGGACCTTGTCTGCATGCAACTGCTGTTTTACCTAAGTGATTCAAAAGGTCAGCATAGGTAATCGCTGCACAGATTGCATCAGAATCAGGATGTCTATGTCCTGTTACATATATTTTCTCATTCATAAAATTTTTTATATACCCTCTATTCAATATTCTAACAAATATAGCACAAAAAAAACCTTAAAGATGATATCTCTAAGATTTCTTTGATTAGTATGTCAAGATTTCATTTCCATCTTCTGTAATAAGAATTGTATGTTCCCATTGTGCAGAATCAGAGCCATCTCTTGTATAGATTGTCCAGTTGTTATATGGATCAATTTCTACTGCAGCTTTTCCAGCATTGATCATCGGTTCAATTGTGATAATCATGCCAGGAACAAGAACCATGCCTTTTCCTTTTGAACCAACATGTGCAACAAATGGATCTTCATGGAAGTCAATACCCACGCCATGTCCACCAAGTTCTCTAACAACAGAATATCCTTTGGAATGTGCATACTTTGCAATTGCATATCCAATATCTCCTACATGTGCCCATGGCTGTGCAGCCTGAATACCAATTTCAAGACATTTCTTTGTTTCTTCAACAAGTCTTCTTCTTTCTTCAGATACATTACCAATCATAAACATTCTAGAAGCATCCGCATAGTAGCCATCTAAAATTGTTGTACAGTCAACATTGATAATATCACCATTTCTAAGTTTTCTGTGTCTTGCGGGAATCCCATGACATACTTCACCATTGATGGAAGTACATACACTCTTAGGGAAACCTTCATAGTTCAAAGGTGCGCAGATTCCACCATGTTCTGCTGTATACTTCGAAACAATATCATCAATATCCTGTGTACTCATGCCTTCATGGATTAATTTTCCAACTTCATCTAAAACACCTGTATTGATTTCGCCAGCTTTTCTGATACCTTCAATCTGTGATGGACGTTTGATCCATTCATCATCAATCACATCTTTATGTTTCTTTCTCAAATATTCCATTCTTTCAAGAATATGAGAAGGAATTGGTTCTTTTTCATCGATTTCCTGCCATCTTTTTTCATCAATCATATGTCTATCTTCTTTCTATTTTGTGGTAGATCCAATACCGCCTGTTCTTTCATCATTTGCATCATCATCCACTGTGACTCCAAATGACATAAAGATTCCCTGGACCATACCTTGTCCTTTTTCAATCAATAAGTGTTTATCATCTCTAGAATCATTCATGAATTTACACATGATATGACCTTCATTGTCTGCATTGTAATAATCAGCATCAATGACACCCACTGTATTGTTCAGCTGCATGCGATACTTAAAACCAAGAGAACTTCTTGGATACAGCATCAAAACATACCCGTCGTCTATTTTAGCACGAATTCCTGTAGGAATGAGCCTAACATCTTCTGGATCCATTGTAATATCTACAGGTGCATAAAAATCATATCCTGCTGACTGCTTTGTAGCACGATGCGGAAGCTTGATGGAATCATAGATTGCCTTGATTTCTTCTTTACTTCCACCCATATTCTTTTCCCAGTCTTTTTCAAACTGTTCATATGATACTTTTTCAAACTTTGCGATTGCTTGCATAGTACTCCTTATATGTGTTTCATCATAATATATACGAATTTTGCGAGTGCACTTTCAAATGGATAAATTGTATTTCTCACATTTTCACTGATCAATTCATGATCAGGGTAAAATAATGCATGCAGAATCAACATGACAATTGCTTTTTTATCCAATGTAGAAACATACGAAACAAATTCCCCCGGTGAACGTGAAGGCTTGTATGGATAGTCTTCATACGCACATGGTGCAAAAGATGCAAGAATCGTATGTTTTGCTTCTTTCATTGTATACACCTTCGCATCATCCATTTCACACAATTCCATTAATGCATCAAGCATACCATAAAAGTATAAACGATCCGTCAAGCGAGATATATTCATACGTTCCATCAATCGATCTGTAATCACATGTTCTGAACGTAATTTTTCATTGATTGACGTCGCATTTTTAATATCCATTTCTGTAATCAGAAATTCACGAATATATTCATGAAAATATACAGGAAGTGGAAAACGTTCAAATGTATAACGGAATCCATAATATCTCTTATAGTGCTTCATTGTATCGTTATAGCCAAGTTTCTTTGCTTTCTCCATCTTTTCATGATCAAAGCATAAGAAATCATACAATGGTGCTTTTGGATGAATCATGTGAATCATCGCATGATTTTCATACAGTGGATGAAGTGACTCAGGTCCCATTTCTATCGCAACAACTTCATCTGCACCATCACGCAACGCATAATCAATTGGGCAGTTATCATAATATCCACCATCCACATATTCATTGCCATCAATTTCTTTTACAGGAAAAGCAGGATAAGCAGAACAAGAAGCAATCAGCCAGTCTTCTCCATGTTCTTTCATCATTTCCTTTGTTACAAAGACACCTTCATGATCTTTCTTTGTCGCAGCAACACAAGAAAAATCCATTTTACTCTCAAAGAATTTCTTTGGATCATAATAATAATGTACAAAATCATAGAACGGACTAATATCAATTCCATGTTCTTTCATATAGTAATGCAGTTGAGAGAAAAACTCCTCTCTTTCATTCAATAATGTTTTGAATGACATATCTGTTGGAACAAATCCATTCACGATCTTATCACTAGATAGATGCATATACATATTTTCCAGCTTTTCTAAATCATTCTGTACGATCATGGCAGCATTTAAAGATCCAACAGATACACCAATCACTTTATCGAAGTGATCTTCACCAATTTCTTTCAGTGCCTGCAATACACCAAATTCATAAATTCCTTTTGTACCACCGCCAGATAAAACAAGTGTTCTTTTCATATAAATGCCTCCGCTTATATTTTACATTTTCCACTTCGTATTACCATCTACAATTTTTGAATACTGTCATGATACTGAAATACTGCTATAATAGATATGTTGGAGGTTTTTTATGAAACTGAATGTAGGTGTATTTTTTGGTGGAGAATCTGTTGAACATGAAGTCAGCATTATTTCTGCACACCAGGCAATGGAAGCATTAGATAAGAATAAATATAATGTTATTCCTGTATATATAACAAAAGGCAGGAAATTATTTGTTGGAGAAGATCTTTGGGATATGAACAACTATACAGATCTCAAGGCACTACAAGAAAAGCTCACACAGGTATCTCTTGTACTTGAAGATAACAAAGTTGTCATCAAACCTGTTAAAACTTCTTTATTTTCCAAAAAAGAATTAGGAACAATTGACGTTGCAATTCCAGTCATGCATGGAACAAATGGTGAAGATGGAACAATTCAAGGTTTCTTTGAAATGTTAAAACTGCCATATGCTGGATGTGATCTATATGGTGCAGCAGTTGGACAGGACAAAGTATTACAGAAGCATATCCTTGCTGACAATGATTTACCTGTTACAAACTGGTTCTGGGTATATGGAAATGAAATGGATGAAAGAAAAGATGAAATTCTAGAAAAGGTTCATAAACTCATCTACCCTGTTATCTTAAAACCAGCAAGAACTGGCTCTTCTGTTGGTATTGCAATCGCACATAACGATGAAGAGTATCTGGAATGTTTTGAAGATGCACGTCAATATGATGAAAAAGTCATTACAGAAAAAGTTGTCAAGCCAATGGTGGAATTGAACTGTTCTGTTTTAGGCGATGGTGCAAATGCACGTGCAAGTGTCATTGAACAGGTTGGTTCTGTTTCTGGAGATGAACTGCTCAGCTATAAAGATAAATACCAGGGTGGTGGTAAATCCAGCAGTAAAGCAGGAAGTAAATCCAGTGGTATGGCTTCTACCGCAAGAATCGTACCTGCACCTATCAGTGAAGAACAGACAAAACTCGTACAGTCCCTTGCTTTAAAAACATTTAAAGTACTTGGTGCAGCTGGTGTTTGTCGTATTGACTTCATGATGGATCAGGAAACAAAGAAAGTCTATGTTAATGAAATCAACACAATCCCTGGTTCTTTAGCTTTCTATCTATGGAAAGAAGAAGGCATGTCCTTTAGAGAGCTCATGGATAACTTAGTCAATCTTGCATTAGAAAGAGAAAGAAAAAGAAGCAAAATGACATTCTCTTATGATACAAACCTGTTATCTACATATAGTGCAAACAGCGCAAAAGGAAGCAAAGGATGCAAAGCATAGTGGTTCTCAATTGAGAACCATTTTTTGTTATAATGAATACATAACAGGAGGATTATTTATATGTCAACACCACATAATAGTGCAGATATCAAGGATATCGCAAAAACAGTATTAATGCCTGGAGATCCACTTCGTGCAAAATTCATCGCTGAAAACTTCTTAGAAGATGCAAAACTTGTCAATAACGTTAGAGGGATTCAGGGATACACAGGTACATGGAAAGGAACACCAGTAACTGTTATGGCCAGTGGCATGGGTATGCCATCCATTGGTATTTATTCCTATGAATTGTTTAAGTTCTATGATGTAGAAAATATCATTCGTGTAGGTTCTGCAGGTGCATATTCTGCTGACTTAAAGCTATTCGATGTTGTAGTTGCAGATAGTGCATATTCTGAATCTACATACGCAAAGGAGCAGTGTGGAAACACTTCTGATATTCAATATCCAAGTGAAGAATTAAATGCAAAGATTATTGCTTCTGCTAAGAATCTTGGTATTGAAACACATGTTGGCTGTCTCCACTCTTCAGACGTTTTCTATAGAGAAAGCAAAGATTACTTGAAGACAGTTGAAGAAAAAGGCTGTCTCGCTGTAGAAATGGAAAGCTTTGCATTATTCTCAAATGCTAAAGTATTAGGAAAACACGCCGCATGTATTGTTACAATTTCTGACTCATTCGTTTCACCAGAAGAAACAACACCAGAACAAAGAGAACAGTCATTTACAGACATGATGAAGATTGCATTAGATGCAGCAATCGCATAAATCCATACAAAAAGAGAGAAAAACTTTTCTCTCTTTTTTATGAATTGTTCACCTTTAACGATTGATAGAAGCAGCCATCTTGCGGTATGTCCATCTCTTGCCACGAATCGCAACGCTTAATGTCATGATATTTTCTGGCAAAGCAACTCCACACCATCCAGCATCACCAATATGCTGAATATCAACACCGCATCTCTTATTCACAATTGCAATTTCTCTGACCGTTTCACAATCAGCACCTTCCTGGCTTGTACCAATTGCGGATAAAGCCAATGCATTGTGTGCATGGATATATTCACATGCTTCTGTGACTGTTGCTTCAGATAAGCCAGGAACAGTATTCACTGCAGGCATCAAAATTACATCTGCACCAGCATCAATAAATTCCTTGATTGCATCTAAATCAACAACAGGTTCATTCACGCCTGCACCATGCATCTTACCTGCAATAATCAAACCATTGAAATACTTCTTAGCTTCTACGATTGCTTCAGCAATAGAACGGTTAGAAACACCAACACCAGGATTACCTGTCAAACAGATGAAATTAAATCCCAATTCCTGTGCTTTCTTGAATGTTTCAACAGTTGCCTGTCTGCCTTCAGCAATCACATGTCTTTCTTCCAGCATATCTGCTTCCAAGTCAACGGGTTCCAGGTTGCATCCAACGGGTCTACCAACAAGTTCTTTCAGCTTTTTAACTGGTTCCTCACAAGCAGGCAATCCCTGAATCACTGGATGATTGCAGTCAAATCCATTCAACAAAACCATGTCACTGCCAAAAGATACGGCAAGTTCAGCATTTGTCAAATCACCAAGTAATGGCTGCATTGAAACAACTGTCTCTGTCATTACAGTTCTTCCTTCAGAAGCTAGAATGGATAATTTCAATTGTTCTCCATTCATTGCGACCATGTCGCTTGTCATACAATTCAATAATCTTTTCATAGTAACGTCTCCATTATTACTTACAGTATACTACATTACCCTTCCATCTTTTCACTAAGTTCCATCCAGCGCATTTCACTCTCTTCTAAAACATTTCTTTTTTCTTCCAGCGCATCAGAAACTTTTTTGATTTCTTCATAATCCGATAATGTATTCAATGTATCTTCTAGATTTTTAACTTGCTCTTCTAAAACGGGCATTTTCTTTTCCAGCTCTGCCAGTTCTTTTTTCTCCATGTAAGTCAGACGGTTTGCTGGACGTTCTTTCTTTCTTTGAACGGTTTCTTGCTTTACATGTTCTTTCTTTTCTTTATTCTCAAGATAATCAGAATATGTTGTCTGCTGAATCGAAATATTTCCATCCTCAAATACAAACAGACGATCTGCAACTTTATCCAGGAAATAACGATCATGGCTCACCACGATCACAGCACCTTTAAACTGCTCCAGATAATCTTCTAGAATTGTTAATGTTTCTGTATCCAGATCATTTGTAGGCTCATCTAAAACAAGGATATTTGGTGCCTTCATCAAGATCGAACATAAATACAGTCTTCTTTTTTCACCACCGGAACATTTACTGATTGGTTTATACTGATCTTCTTTGAAAAACAAGAATCTTTCCAGCATTTGTGAAGCAGAAATGGCTTCATGTTCTGCCGTATAGACAATTTCACCAAATTCTTTGATATAGTCAATGACTCTCTGGTTTTCCTCAAATACTTCATTCATTTGCGCAAAGTAGCCAATCTTTACTGTTTCTCCAATCGTAACACTGCCCGTATCTGGCTGGATCTTATGCATGATAATTTTCAATAGTGTACTTTTTCCACAGCCATTGTTACCAATGATTCCAACACGATCCATTCTCATTAACGTATAGGAAAAATGAGAAAAAAGCTGTCTTCCATCATATGCCTTTGAAATATCATCAATGATAATTGTTTTATTTCCAAGTCTGGAAGCTGCAGATTTTAACTCTAATGTATCTTTGAGCTTCATATCTTCCATTGCGGCAATCTTGTTGAATCTTTCAATTCTGCCCTTCTGCTTTGTGCTTCTTGCCTGTGCACCTGCTCTGATCCATTCAATTTCTGTTTTCAAAAATCGCTGTCTTTTATGTTCTGCACTCAATGCCTGCTGATAACGCATTTCTTTCTGTTCAAGATAATCCGCATAGTTACCAACATACGTATAAAGATTACCTTGATCTACTTCAACGATATGATTTGTAATACGTGTTAGAAAGTAACGATCATGCGTAACAAGTACAACAGCCTTCGATACTCTAGCAAGATATTTTTCCAGCCATACAATCATATCCTGATCAAGGTGGTTTGTAGGCTCATCCAAGAGATACAGATCTGCTTTTCGAATCAGAGAAATTGCTAAGGCAACACGTTTCTTTTCTCCACCGGAACAAACATCAATATTCTTTGTATAGTCCGTCAGTCCCAGTTTATTCAAGATTGCCTTGATTTCATATTCTTCTACAGATTCTTCTAAATGAGACAATACAGTATCATAGACTGTCTGATTGCTTTCGAATTCCATTGTCTGCGGACAATAGGAAATCTTATATTTCTTAAGTACATTTACATTTCCTTCATCTGGCAGTTCAACCTGTGCCATTAACTTTAACAATGTACTTTTTCCAGCACCATTTAATCCAACAATACCCCATTTATCATTTTCATTTACCACAAAATTTACATGTGACAATATTGGTGTCACCGCATATTTATAACTCACATTTTCTAAAGATAAAATCATATTTTATTCTCCAAGCACAACAATTATACATGATTTTCTTTTTTAGGATTCATGTATAATATGGATAGGAGATATGAATGATGAGTACAAAATTAACATTACAAGAGAAAAAAGATCTCATACGAATGGCATTTGCGGCAAGAAAATTTGCATATACGCCATATAGTCACTTTCAGGTTGGAGCTGCACTGCGTGCAAAAGATGGCACGATATTTACAGGCTGCAACATTGAAAACGCCTCCTTTACACCTACAATCTGTGCAGAAAGAACAGCTTTATTCAAAGCCGTTTCTCAAGGTGTTCATGAATTTACAGATATTGCCATCGTAGGAAGTAAAGAAGGAGAAGTAAATGAACAGATTACTTCCCCTTGTGGTGTCTGCAGACAGGCATTATTTGAATTTGGCGGTAAAGATCTCAATGTCATCATGGCAAAAAGTGAAGATGATTTCATTGAAGCAGATTTAAACACACTGCTTCCATATGGATTTGGTCCAAGTAATGTAGAAGGAAACAGTGCATTAGACTAGAGATTTTCTGGATTATAACAATAATCGTAGATCAATCCATATGAAATACTGCAGTAAGGAATTTCACTGCCACCAACACACATTGTTTTTACAGAAGAAGTTAATTCTCCTTGTATGATTTTATCTGTAGCTTCCATATTATCCTTGATGTACTGGATATTTTGAATTCCATTGGATTGTTCACTATGACCAAAGAATAATTGTAGATGTACATAGGAATGTAGAATGTCATAAAGACGTTCTACATTCTTTTTGTATTCATGTAATGGCAGGCAATGGTCTAATTGCATCCAGAATCCGCCAGATCCAATTGCATCACCAGTAAATACTTCTTCATGTTCTTCATTTAGAAATACAAGTGAACCTTTTGTATGACCAGGAACACGAAGTGTCTTCAATGTATATTCACCTAGATCAAATACTTCATTTCCTTCAATCAAGCTGATTTCATTTTTCCATTCATCATTTACAAACAGATCCAGTAATGACTGATCTTCTTTCTGCAGATAGACTGGTACATGCTTCGCAATCAGTTTTTGACATGCTTTTCCTGCGTGATCTGGATGTGCATGTGTCAATAAAACAATGAGTGGTAAAGAAGTGATTTCTTTTACGATATCATAAAGATTTTCTTCCTCTTGTAATGTATCAATCAGTGCTGCTTTTTGATTTCCCAACACTAGATAACAATCGACATTCAGCCCATTTTCATCTTTTTCATTAATGCGATATACATGTTCATTCATTTGATTTACTATTATGTTATTCATATTCCAATGCAAATCCTTTCTCATAGTTTTCCTTTAACTGTTCATTCACACCTTCTACTTCATATACAACATCGCCATCTTTGATAAAGAATACATGTGGTGTATATAGATGCTTCTTTCCATCATCATCGTATTGCAGGTATTGACCAAACAGATTCACTACAACATCATAATCTTTCATATCCATATTACTTTGCCACGCAGCATTTTTTCTTGTATTGATATATGCAACTTCTGCATGATTTTCTTTTGCGACGTCATTCAATACAGGCATTGCTTCAATGCATGATGGACACTTTGCAAAGCCAAAATACACTGTCAGTGTTTCTTTATTTTGTATTTTGGATTGCAATTCTTTGACTGTCATATCATAGAACACATGATTTTCATCATGAAAATTCTCATATTGAGACATATCAGATTTTGTACTTGTACATCCTACAAGAAATATACAACATAATATGATCCAAAATTTTTTCATGAACTTATAATATCAAAAAAGTGATGCTTTTTCACATCACTTAATCATCAAAACCAGTCCATACAGGCTTACCTGTATACTTCTTAGGTTTTTCTTCCCCTCTTAGAACACGTAAAGCAGCATAAGCCATTGCTTCATGTTCAAATTCACCAGGATATGCCTTGACAGGTGCAATCCATCCAACATCTTCTGTAATTGTATCAATGACGCCTGGAATTCTTAATAAACCGCCTGTCAAAAGAATTGCATCTACTTTTCCCTTTAATGGAGCAGACATCATCGCAATCCACTTAGAGCACTGATAAATCATCGCATTCCAGACTCTTTCAGCTTTTTTATCACCTCTACGAATCATTTCATAATAGATTTTAGAAGAATCAGAAGTCCCAAACCAGCTGGACAATCCACCACGCTGGGAGCAAAGTGCTCTAACTTCTTTCGGGTCTTTATCAAACAGATAATCTAATACATCTGTCACTGCCATAGATCCCATACGTGTAGGTGTAAATGGACCTTCACCACCACCAGCATCATTACCATCGATCATTCTTCCATGATCATGTGCAGTAATAGAGATTCCTCCATCAATATGTGCAATGATCAAATTCAGATCTTCATACTTCTTACCAATTTCCTTTGCATATACGCGACCTGTAGCTTTTGCATTTAATGTATGTGCAGTTGCACGACGATATGTATCTTTGACACCAGTCACTCTAGCTAGATCACACAATTCATCGACGATTGGCGGATCAACCATCAAACACATGCATTCATAACGATTCGCAATTTCTTTTGCGAGCTGCACACCTAACATAGAACTATGATAGAAATGACCTTTGACTTCTTTAGTGTCTTTGATCAATTTATCATCCACCTCATATGTTCCGCTTTCACATGCATAGCATGGTCCACCTCTTCCAACAACAGCATCAATGCCATGCAGATCGATACGAGAATCACTCAAAAACTTTCGGATACCAAACATACGATAATCTAACTGATCATTAATTGTCTCGTATGTCATCAACTTTGATGAATCGTGAAAGATACTTCTTGAAACAACACATTTCTCATTTTCGAAATATGCAACTTTAGTTGAAGTAGATCCTGGGTTCACCACAAATACACGATATGTCTTTTCCATATAATTTTTACCTCGGAAATAATCATAACGCTAAGATTTCAAAAAATGAAGAGATTGCCATGTACGAAAACGTATACATCCAAAAAATTTGATAATTTTTTAACAAATTCAAAGAATTGTAGTAATTTTACAATGCAAAGGCAAATATTATTTTTCCAGATGTAAAAAAGAGTAAATTGAATTTGTCAGATATGATTTATAAGTTCCTGAGGTTCTCCTTGTCCGTCAGTTTTCCTGTTTATTCAATAGAGAAAGAATAATCTCTTCCAGTTACTCAATATCAATGGGTTTGACTATATGTCATTCATTCCAGCATCCAATGCCCTTTTCCTGTCTTCCGCAAAAGCGTTTGCTGTCATGGAAATGATTGGAATTGCTGCCTTCTTTTTATCATTTAAATACCGGGTACACCAGGTTGCCTGATAGCCATCCATATTTGGCATCTAGATATCCATAAGTATCAGATCATAAGTATCCTCTTCTAATTATTAAACTTCTATCTACAATTCTCTCCAATCAGTTTTTAATCAAAACACATATATAGTTTACACAATTAACAAAAAAGCAAAAAATTATAAATGACTGTGAAGAAAATGTAAAATGTTCACAAAAATTTTGGAATAATATTTTGGGAAATCACAAACCATTCACATAATTTCCAGGAATAATGTGCCAACTTGTCAAAGCACTGTTGCAAGCCCTTTCATTTTTTGACAAAATGAACCTCGCCAAAAGAAAGGGATTCTAAAATGAAAGAAAAATTTATGAACGGCCTTCTTACCTTGGCAGGTAAGATGCAATCGAACAGTGTCCTTTCAGCAATCAAGGACTCGTTCGTCGACAACATGCCAGTTGTCATCTGGGGTGCTTTCTGTACTCTATTCCAGTTCGTATTATGTCAGACTGGTGGTGTACCAGATCCAAAGACAGGAGAACTTATCTACTATGTTTCTCTCGCTAACGTTCCAGGATTCGGATGGCTCCACTCTTTAAATCCAATCTTCACAACTGCAAACTACGGATGCATGAACTTCATGGCAGTTGCTATCTGTGTACTTGTTGCAATGCACTATGCAGAAAACATTGGACATCCAAACGACAAGACAGTTCCAGCAGTCGCTCTTGCTTCATTCGTAACATTGATCAACACATCCGCTTCCACAACTACAGAAGCAGGCGAAACAGTTACGATCTCTAACGTTGTTGCTTCTTCCTATACAAGTGCTACAGGTTTATTCGTAGGCTTGATCGTTGGTATCCTGACAACATTACTTTATGTAAAACTTGTTGATTCAGGTAAATTGAAGATTTCTCTTCCTGATTCCGTTCCACCAAACGTATCACAGTCATTCGCAGTACTGTTCCCAACAATTATCACAATTCTCTGTGTTTCCATCGTTGGCTATATCTGCTCTATGTTCGGCTTGACAATGTTTGATGTCATCAAGACAATGATGGCTCCAGTAGAAAAAATCATGACAGGTCTGCCTGGATATCTGGTTGTTCTATTCCTCATGCAGCTGCTATGGTGGTTCGGTATCCATGGTCCAAACGTTATGGGTGCAGTTACATCTCCATTCATGACTAAGATGATGGCTACAAACCTTGCACTCTACCAGGCTGGTGAAGGTGTTTCAGCTTCTGGTGTATTCTATCAGGCAGGTTCTCCGTATTCTATTATTGCCGGTCCTTTCGAAGCAGGATGGCGCTGTCCAACAGGTTCTGGTATCACAGGTGGCTTGATTATCGCAGTTCTGCTTTTCTCTAAGAGAGATGATTTCAAGGCAATCGCTAAGTTAGCTATTCCATGCGGAATCTTCAACATCAATGAACCAATCATCTTCGGTATCCCAATGGTTATGAACCCAATGTTTGCTGTACCATTCTTCCTGGCTCCAATTGCCTGTGCAAGCTTGGGCTACCTAGTACAGTACCTTGGACTCTGCCCACTGTTTGTCATCAGCGTTCCATGGACGACTCCAGTTGGCTTGTTCGGTTTCTTAGCATCATCCGGAAATATCATGGGTGGTATCTGGCAGGCAGTGATCATCATTGCTGCATCCACATTGATCTACACTCCATTTGTAATTGCTTCCAACCGCCAGAAGGAAGTTGCTGCTTAATACTAGTCACTGATTTGATGAATTATTAAAAACAGTCTCTTTACTGCAAGATATACAAGGTATATATAAGAGACAAGATTTCTTTCTAAGTTTTTCAAAAAACATATTAGATCTAAACAACTACAGGAGAATTTAAAATGAAGTTAATTATTGAAAAAAATGAACAGGCAATGAGCGAAAGCGCCATGCAGATCATTCTTGGTGCAATGATGCAGGATAAAAAAGTCAATATTTCTCTGACATCCGGAACATCTCCAAGAACAATGTATAAAATGATGGTTCCATATGTTAAGGACAAGCCACAGTTCAAGGATGTAGACTACTACCTCTTTGATGAAGCACCAGAAGTAGGAGAACTGGCAGGACAGCCAGGACCTAACTGGACTGAAATGCAGGAACTGTTCTTCAAGGATGCAAATATCCCTGATGAAAAAATCCATTGCCCAAGCATGGAAAACTACGAAACATTTGATGAGGAGATTTCCAAAGCCGGCGGAATTGATGTCATGCTGATTGGACTCGGCTGGGATGGACATTTCTGTTCCAACTGCCCAAGATGCACACCATTGGATGCTTTGACATATGCACGTGCCAAGCATGTTACGCTTGAAGCAAATCCTAGCTACAAGAGCAATTCAAACCATCCATATGGCATTACAATGGGACCTGCTTCCTTAATGAAGGTGAAACACTTAGTCCTGATTGTAAATGGAAAGCATAAGGCTGAAATCTTCAAGAAATTCCTGAAGGAACCAATCAGTGAAGAACTTCCAGCAACGATCCTCCGTCTGCATCCTAACTTCACAGTTATCGCAGATGAAGATGCTGCAAGCCTACTCTCTGAAGAAGATCTTAGAGGACCAGTTAAGAAACTAGACTAAATATAATTAATATACTTTCATTAGTACGCCCTCAAAAAATTGCAAAGCTACAGCTGTAGTTTGCAGATTCTAATGACAGTAAAATAAAAAGGAACAGCAATACATCACATCATGATGCATCACTGTTCCTTTTTTTCTCTTCATATTTACAGTCCCCAGTACAGCTTGAGTTTTACGTATGATTTTTGAATCGCTTTTTTAGCATCTTCTTCTATGAATCCAGTATGCATGGATGTTATTGTTTGCTCTATTTTCTGACATGGTGGTTCTCCCTGATAGCTTTTTGATTCTGTTAAAGTCATATCAAATCTATATTTTCACACTTGAAATTATATGTATTCTTGATGTGTCATTGCTGCAGATCAAAAATATTTAGCAATTACGCGCGAACAACAAAAATCGCTGAAAAATATAGAATATTTGTAATGACAAAATACAAATTTGAATCGCTGGATACATATGTATGATTTGAAGGCTGTTTTAACAGTTTAAGATAAATTAGAAATCAAGTTATATTTAACCGTTTCACCAGAGACAACTAAATTTTTTGTATCAAAAAGATCACTTCACAGTGATCTCAAAATTCATCATTTTCAATTTTTTCACTAGCTTGCTTTAAAGTTGTACAAACTGCAGCTACCTTTTCTCTAATCTCATCCGTAGGCTGAACTAGATCCGGAACCATGATTGTTCTAGCACCAGAAGAAACACCCGCATTTACACCATTGAATGCATCTTCAAATACATAACAATCTTCAATTGGAACACCAATACGCTCTGCAGCAAGCAAGAAAATATCTGGTGCAGGTTTACCATGTTCAACTTCCTGTCCACTCACAACCGCATCAAAAAACTGTTCAACGTGTGCATTCTTTAGATTTGTTTCAATCATTTCTTTTCCGCTGGAAGAAGCAACTGCCATCTTCACACCATGCTTTTGAAACATATCTAAAATATCCAATAGACCCTCTTTCATATCTAGATGTTTCTTCTCATCATCCGCAACCCCTTGTCTTACACGCGCTCTAATATCAGAACCATCTTCTACATGATAATATTTCTGAATAATATCCAGCATGTGTTGTCCACTGGAACCACAAATTTCCTTTTTAAATTCTTCTGGCAATTCAATTCCTAGTTTATCTGCTTCTTTTTTCCAGTTTGCCTGCCATACTTTTTCTGTATCAAACATCAAACCATCGTGATCAAAAATCGCACCTTTCAACATATCATCCTGTCTCCTTAATGTTTTAATCTTACCATAATTTTACTTTTCCTTGTCTTGTTTGCAAGATTAGTAAGTAATAAAATAATTATATGAATGTCAGAAAAGGAGCACACAATTATGCTTAGAGTAGGAATGCTTACAAGTGGTGGAGATTGCCAGGCATTAAACGCAACGATGCGCGGTGTCTATAAAGCTGTTACAAATAATGCAAAAGAACCTGTTGAATTCTATGGTTTTGAAGATGGTTACAAAGGATTAATGTATGGAAAATTCAGATTGCTCAACGATGATGACTTCTCAAACATTTTAACAGTTGGGGGTACGATTCTTGGAACATCTAGAGTTCCATTCAAACAGATTCACGAACCAGATGCCAATGGTCTTGATAAAGTTGCCGCAATGAAAGAAACATATCATAAGCTGCAGTTAAACTGCTTAGTTATGCTTGGTGGAAATGGTTCTACAAAAACAGCGAATCTATTAAGTGAAGAAGGTTTAAATGTCATCACATTACCTAAGACAATTGATAATGATACATGGGGAACAGATATGACATTTGGTTTCCAGTCTGCAGTAGATATCGCAACGAGATGTATTGACGAAATTCATACAACAGCCAACTCTCATGGACGTGTATTTATTGTTGAAATCATGGGTCATAAAGTTGGATGGCTTCCACTCAATGCTGGTATTGCTGGAGGAGCAGATATTATTCTGTTGCCTGAAATTCCATATGATATCAATAAAGTCATTGAAGTCATTGAAGAAAGAGATAAACAAGGAAAACGTTTTACAATCATTGCGATGGCAGAAGGTGCAATTTCTAAAGAAGATGCTGCATTAAGCAAAAAAGAATACAAGAAAAAACTCATGAATTTTCCATTCCCTTCTCCTTCTTATGAACTCGCAGAACTCATCAAAACAAAAACAGGCAGAGAAGTAAGAGTCACAGTCCCAGGTCACGTACAGCGTGGCGGTGCGCCTGATCCATATGACCGTGTATTTGCATCCAGAGTTGGTGCAGTCGCTGGTATGTATGTACTAAAGAAGAAATATGGTGTCATGGTTGGATACAAGGATAGAGAAATGGTCGCAGTTCCTTTGAAAGAAGTTGCTGGAAAATTAAAAACGGTTGATCCAAACGCAAATATCATTAAAGAAGCAAAATCATTAGGTATCTCATTTGGAGATTAACACAAAAAGGAGCACTGCTCCTTTTTATGTTATACATTTCTTTGAATGATTGTAAGCGTCAAATAAATACCGTCTACAAAAATATCTCCAGTCTAGGATAATCAT